>OLQX01000839.1_pt1 | contig 32397 bp, 25 predicted proteins | sample 1672581 | NCBI WGS metagenome assembly OLQX01 (sample SAMEA3136701, study PRJEB25190) | human gut metagenome | reverse complement strand
GCAAGGAACTGGAGGAATACATAAATTACTACAATAACAAGCGAATAAAGACCGCTTTAAACAACATGAGCCCGGTACAATACCGAACTCATGCTATCTGAATTATTAATCAGTCCAAACTTTGGGGTGCACATCAATCACTCTTCCCCTTCTTTTTTGGATGTATAACTGATATAGTTGCTCGGATGGATCACGCATATCTGCCCGTCCGGTGTTCCGAAATCAATGAGGATCGGATATTTGTAAAGCGGCAGATAGTATTTCCGTCCGAAAGATTTGCGGATTGCCTCCGCAGCCAGCAGGATTCCCGAGTCGGCCGTTATAGGACGTTCGTATCCGGGATGTTGCCGCATGATCTCTTGGCGGCATTTATTGATGTCGTCGAGCGTAAAGACCTCTCCGCGGATGATGCGCAGCAGACGCAAGGTAAGTTCGTATTCGTGGGACAAATTTCGACGTTGGTCGCCGTTTGGAGCTTCTTCCAACTCTTTCTTCAGCCGTTCGGCTTTTTCTTCGAATGTTGCCATATTTATAGTCTTTTTTGTGTAATGATTCTGTTATCGGCAAGGGGCAGTAAAATTCCGAGGCCTTTGCCGTCATTCATCCTGCGGCAGAAAATCCCGGACGTATTTCCTGGCCGTGTAAATGTCGCGTTCGATGGTAAGTCCGAACGGCAGACGAAGATATGCCAGCTCGGAGAGCATCAGGTAGCCCCACTCCCATTCGTGGATATGACAATATCCGAACAGGCGCCAGTCGTCGCCTTCGCGTTCGGCTTCGGTGATGAGCCATGTGCCCGAGCCGCAGGGGTTGAAATACTTGACGAGGACTTCGGCATCCATTCCTTTCCCATCCTGTGAGTGGATAGGATGTTTCTCGAATTTCGAGATGATCTGTTTTGTGAGCAGTGTCATAGAGAATAAAATTTCAGACTGCCCGGAACGCCCGGACAGCAAGAGCCGAATAGCCGCCGTAAGCGACAAAGACAAGGCATTGCCTTGACGTGTCGCTTACGGCGGCTATTTTGCTGGACGGGTCGGCGTAAGATATATGGTGATTCAATATTAAGACGACGATGATTCACTCCGCAAAACTTGCTCGTTTCGTTCGGATTCGCTATATTTGGATTGATGTAATATATCCGAGATCATTAACAATCTTTATACATTTCTACAATGCCTTTACGTGCTTATATAGAAGACAAAGAAATTGTTTCCATCGATCTTAATGACGAAGAATGGAGTGCTTTGAAAGCCCGTCTTAAAGCCAAAGAAATCGTTTTAACATTGCCGTGCTGCGGGCAAGAGGGCTTTTTGAGAACAAGCAACAGAGGGTTGAAACATTTCGTTCATCTGAAATCTGCAAATCCATGCGATTGGAAACCCGAGTCTGCAGAGCATCTCAAAGCGAAAGTCGCTATCATGGAGGCATGTCGGGAGCAAGGATGGGATGCCATCCCCGAATTTTCCGAAGCAGATTGGAGGGCGGATGTTTTGGCTGTACAGGGAGGCAAGAGGATCGCTTTCGAGGTTCAATGGAGCCGGCAGACTTATGAAGAAACCCGCCTCCGGCAGGAACGGTATAAGGCATCGAACGTAAGAGGTTGCTGGTTTTTCCGCATAGCCCCCAAAGAAATGTCGGATTATGACAAAACTTTAGTTGCAGACAAAGAGACTCCTGCGTTCAAAATATTCAAGGACGAAAATTCAAACATACTTGCCCAAGTAGGGAAAGTTCAAATGCCGTTAAAAGCATTGATAAGTAATTTACTGGCGCGTAAGTTGAAATTTTGCGAGCATATCAGAATGGCTCCTAAGCAAAAGATTACCATCATCTTCTTTGAAATGAAATGCTGGAATGCGGGACGCTGCAATACTGCTATACGGTAGAGCCAAGTCTGAAGAGCGTCTGCAACTGCGATTTCGATGTGGAGCGGTCTTCGTGGGACGATCATGATATAGACAAGCATCCTGGGGTCTATGCCGCGGTACAAGATTTCTTACAGACGGAAGAGGGGCGACAACTCAAGGTCGGCCCGGTAAAAAAACGGTATAGCCGGACGGTTGCCGATAGCTACCTATCGCACGGCTGTTATTATTGCGACGCTATTTTCGGCGATTTCCATCTCATAGAAGAAAAATTGTATGCTTTCACTGGAGTCTATACTATTATTGACAATGCCTTGATGCCAAAATCTAACCTATATGGTGGATTCTCCGTGTGTTCCATCACGTCCTCCTTTTTTATTGGGGTTATACTTCGGTTTATGTTCGTTGCGGACGGAAATGTTCCGCCCGCAACGGCTTACTGCTTCCTCAAGGTAGGCAATGCTCCTTTAAGTTCGTAACGCCACTTTGAACCAGCGTTCTGCAAAGCGGTGTTCATGGCATCAACGGCCTTCTGCCAGGTAACGACAGAGCCGTCCACCTTCGTGGCTCCGGTGCTTTCCCTATTGTAGCCGATGCCTTGTTCATGATTGTTCTTCCAATAGCCGGCGGTCACGGTGGTGTAGTTATTTCCCAAAAAGCCGCCGATATGCATATAGCCAGTGCTACTACCCGTACTGGTTACGTTGCCCGTGGCATAGCAGGCAAGGAGGCTGCTTCCTGCGTTCATTCCCACCAGACTGCCGCCAGCGATATTCTTTTTGGTGTCCATTTCTATGATCACGTTGCCTGTGGCATAGCAAGCGGTCAGGGTGGCACTCGAATTCGTCTGACCTGCCACGCCGCCGACATCGACCGTTCCCTTCACTGTGGCCGAGGAGCTGCATCCGGTGATGGAACCGCCTATTTGAACACCCACCACACCGCCGACATACACCGTGCCGCTGACGCTGCCCGACACCGAGCAGTTTTCAATAGTGCCCCAGCCAGATCCTACCACGCCGCCAATACTGCCGCCATATATTTGATTGCTTGTTATCTGTACGCCCTCCATCACCACGTTCTTCACCGTACCAGCTCTATTGAGCCAGCCGAACAGACCCGCATATTCGTCATTTGTCGTAAAGGTCAGCCCCGTAATGGTATGGCCGCCACCGTCGAAGGTGCCTTTGTATGAGTTGTCGTAGTCTGTGCCTATCGGTGTCCAGTCTTTGCCTGTGAGGTCAATGTCGGCGGTGAGGGTAATGTTAATGTCGCTCTTACCTCCGTTCACTAATTTGGCTATATTCATCAGGCCGTCGGCGTTATAGACCGTGTAGCTGCCGTTGCTCTCTATGGTATATCCCAGGTCTTTTGCCGCAGCGAGGGAGACGGTGTAGGTATATTCACCGCCCGCCTGCCAGTCGGTAGCATTCTTCATCTTATAAACGAAGGTCTTGCCGTTGGTGAAGGTGCAGGTAATGAAGGCCGTGCCAGCTGCCACACTTTGCGGGGCTACGATGGCGGTGTAGGTGTTGCTACCCTTGTCATACGGGACGATTATATCCGGGTTGTCGCCTTCGGTGGAGAGGCCCGTCAGCTGCACGGATGCCAGCCCCTCGGTGTAGTCCGTCAGAACGATGGTCACCAGCGCCGTGTGGTGGGTAAAGCGGAGCGTGGGGCTACCGTAGGTCACCGTCTGTCCGTCGGCTACGATGAGGTCGCTGGTCTCAAAGTCTTTCCGGGTACTTTGGTTGGCTTTTACCTTCACAGCAGAAGGGGTTGTCTCGCCAGCGGTGTAGGGCCACCACGCTGTGACGGTGATGTCTTTGCGGTTGGTCCAGTAGTGCGGGTCGGTGGAGGTCAGCGTGGCGCTGGCGGGGTCGGCGGTGGTGAGCGTCACGTCGTATGCCTTCACCGTGCCGTCCATCAGGACTGCTACGCTCTGCACGCCCTCCCAGTCGCCGTCCACGGTGGAACGGGTATTGGCAATGGCTGTCGCAGCGGGGTTCAGCCCCGTGGCGGTAAAGACGATGGGTGTGCCTTCCGCCCCTTCCGGCAGAAAGCCCGCTTCGTCCTGCGTGCAGGCGCCCAATAAGAGGACGAGCGCTGCAAGTGCAAAAAATCTTGTCTTCATTATATCTGTTGTTTTATTACTCTTGTTCTTTCCGTTGCGGGCGTAACTTTTCTCCCCGACGGTTTACTGCTTCCTCAAGGTGGGCAATGCTCCCTTAAGTTCGTAACGCCACTCTGAGCCTGCGTTCTGCAAGGCGGTGTTCATGGCATCAACGGCTTTCTGCCAGGTAACGACAGAGCCGTCCACCTTCGTGGCTCCGGTGCTTTCCCTATTGTAGCCGATGCCTTGTTCATGATTGTTCTTCCAATAGCAGGCGGTCACGGTGGTGTAGTTTCCTCCCAAAAAGCCGCCGATATGCACATTGCCAGTGCCACTACCCGTACTGGTTACGTTGCCCGTGGCATAGCAGGCAAGGACGCTGCTTCCTGCGTTGAATCCCACCAGACCGCCGCCAAGGATATTATTTATGGGGTCTATTTCTATGGTCACGTTGCCTGTGGCATAGCAAGCGGCCATGGTGGCACCCGAATTCGTCTCACCTGCCACGCCGCCGACCTGGACCATTCCCTTCACTGTGGCGGAGGAGCTGCATCCGGTGATGGAAGCCTCCCATTGAATACCCACCACACCGCCGGCGCATATCGTGCCGCTGACGCTGCCCGACACCGAGCAGTTTTCAATGGTGCCTCCCCAGCTAAATCCTGCCACGCCGCCGGCATAGCCCAACCTGTGATTGCATGTTATCTGTATGCCCTCCATCACCACGTTCTTCACCGTGCCAGCTCTACCGAGCCTGCCGAACAGACCCACATATTGGTCATTTGTCGTAACGGTCAGCCCCATGATGGTATGGCCACCGCCGTCGAAGGTGCCGGTGTATGAGTTATAAAAGTTTGTGCCTATCGGTGACCAGTCTTTGCCCGTGAGGTCGATGTCGGCGGTGAGGGTGCAATTTATCGATCTGTCTTTTTGTGCGGCTTCGTTCCATGCCAGCAGGCCGTCGGCGTTATAGACCGTGTAGGTCTTGGTGTTGCTATCGTAGATGTAGCCCAACTCGGCTGCACCACTCTCGCCGCCGCCGTCAGCCCAATCACCGATGGTGCAACCCTCTAATGTCAAGCCAGTGGCGTTCACCTTAACGGTATATTTATAGCGGCTGCCCGCTTCTAATACGACGTTGTTCTGCGGACGGAAGTAGAAGGTGCCGCCGCCGAGTTCCACCTTGACGAACGGTTTGCCTGCCGCAACGGTCTGCGGGGCGGTTAGTGCCTCGTAGGTGTTGCCGCTTGCGTTGTAGGTCTTGATGGCAGTCGGGTTGCCGTTATCGGCGGACAGGCTCACGAGGCTCACCGTGGCACCGGCGACGCTCGTGAATCCCGTGCCGGGCTTCAGTTCGATTGTCACGCGTGCCGTGCGGTGGGTAAATTCAAGAGTCGGGTTGTTAAATTCCACCTTCCGGTTCTCAGCAGAGATGAAGTCGCTGTTCTGGAAGTCAGCCAATTTGCTTTGGTCTTCGGCCACCTTCACGGCAGGCATCTGTGTGATGTCGGCATTGTTGAAGGGCCACCATGCCGATATGGTAATCGGGTCGCGGCTGGTCCAGTAGTACGGAACGTTCTCGCGTGAAAGCGTGGCACTCTTGAAATCGGTAGAAGCCGTTACGGTGTATTCCTTTACCGCATCGCCCATCTTGAGTGCCACGGAAGTGACGCCCTGCCAGTCGCCGTCCACAGCGGCACGGGTGGAAGGGGCTGCCAGCGGCGTTGCTTCTACGGACAATCCGGTGGCACGGATGACGACGGGGTATTCACCTTCGGGCAGACGGTTATCGCCAGCAAGTTCGTCCTGCGTGCAGGCGGCGAGGGCGAACAGCAGTGCGGTGGCTGCGGGGATAAATAATCTATGTCTCATAATTCTTCATTCTAATCGATTAATTATTAAAATCCTACAGGTCAGCACCCACATCTCCACCGTCTATATCGTTCCACTTTGCAATGGTGGCTTCGCTGACTTCAAGGACTTTGTTGCGTACCTTGACGGTATAGGTATAGTTGTTGCCCGCCAGCAGTGCGCCTTCGGGCATGGTGAGTGTGGCATGATATTCCTGACCTTTGTAATTCACAACCAACGGCAGGGATGCAACTGTCTGCGGGAAGAGGATGATCGATGACGTGAGATTGCCGTCTGCCAGATTCATGGTCAGTTCTCCGGTCTGTAGTCCGTTGTCTGCGGTGGCAATACCGTCGGACGTGTTGAACGTACCGGTGAGTAACAATCCGTCCAGCGTGTAACGTTCAGGCTTGACCACGCTGAAATTCACGCCGTCGCCCGCCTCGAAGGTAAGGGTTATCTGGCTCATGCGGTGGTGGAAGGAGTTGTCTTCACCGCCTTTGGCGGTTTTGTCGGTGAAGCTTACTACCGGGTTGTTTTTGTCTCCCGTGGCTCCTGAAGCAAAGAGGAAGTCGATGGCAGGCTGGTTCTGCTGCGCCGTGGCATCGGTCGTGGCTGCGAGGATGCCTCCCGCCGCGTTGTACGGATAGTAGGCGCGGAAAGTATGGGTCTTTGTATCTTCGATATAGATAACCTTTCCTTCTGCCTCAAATTTCCCGTTTTTCAGGATGAAAGGCACGTTGCCGTACTGGGAATCGTTGCCGATGTCGGTGATGCCGATACGGTCGCCGCCAGTCCAAGTGGTTCCGCTGGCGCGGGTGGCGGGGGCGATGTTGGCGGTAAACTGGGCGGCCACGGGGGCACCGTTCAGGTTCTCGTTGTCGTTGTTGCAGGCTACCAGTGCGAGGGCGAGCGCTGCAAGTGCAAAAAATCTTGTCTTCATTATATCTATAATTTTATTATTTACAAATCGGCATTTACATCATCACCTTTCACTTCTTCCCAGCCGTTGATTTCGGCTCCGTCCACTTCCATGCCTTCGGGAGTCTCAACCAGCGTTCCGCCGAGGGTCAGCGATGCGCCCTTTCTGGTATTGAACTCCTTGAGAGCTTCTGTGAGGTCGCTTTTCAGCGTGGTGGGGCTCGGGTTGCCGTCCGCATAGCGGATTTCACCCATCAGCAGTTGTTCCGTGCCGGTCACACCCAGCAGCCGCACCGTGGCTTTCCACTTGCCGGCATCGTCACCTTCGGTTATCTTGGTGAAGGGCAGCACGACGTTTGAAGCGGCTCCGTAGGTATCGGTAGCGAAATCGAGTGTTCTGGCTGCACCCGTCAGATGGGCAACAATCTCCGTGATGCGTCCGGCGGCATCACCAGTAGGTTCGGCGACAAGCGTCAGTTCGCGTACCTGCTGCTTCATTGCGGCGGTCAGCGGATAGTCCTTGTCTTTCTCGATGGTCACCTGTTCCGTATAGGTGAAGAACCATCCCGGGGCATTGTTCACAAAGGTATCCGTGCCTACCCGGGTTCCCGTGGCTGCGGCAATGGTGGCTGTGGTGCCGTTCACCGTGATTCCTTCAGCCGGGTTCCACACCGCAAGGGTGTAGCTGCCCGGAGCAAACAGATGGTCGGGGGCATGGGTGACGGAAGTCTCCGTACCCGTATAGTCACCCATGGTGACCGTCCATGTGGCAGGTATGTCGATACCCTCACCGCGGGCCGACCAGTCGGCTGTCACCGCAATCTTCCCGTAGTCGGGGTGCGGCGTGTCATAAAGCGTGTCCTTCACGCAGGAAGAGAGCAGCACGGCGGCTGCCATTCCCATCATATTTATATATTGTCTTGCTTTCATATTCTATTCCTCCGTGTTAGAATAACTTCCATACCAATGTCACACCGGCATTGATGGGACCACACCAATCTTTTGTCTCGTTGCCGCGGCGTACACGTACACCGTCGATGACTTCATATTTTTCGAAATCGGCATTCAGGTAGCCCAAACCGAGGTTGAAATCAAGAGCCAGTGCCTTGTTCAGCCGCAGCTGATAGCCGGCGGTGATGCCGCCACCCATCAGGTCGCCCTGCTTGCCTGTTTCGGAGAGCTTGTAGTTGAACTGTCCGGCCTTGAACATCGCGCCCAGATACCAGGCTTTCTTCTCACCCATATAGTAACGCACTTCCGGAGCCACTTCCCAGAGTGCATAGCGGTGGTCCTTGTCGCTCCACGTCCATGAAGTCCACGAGCCGTTTACGGCAATGCCCCACGATGGGCAGATGCGCCATTCCACGCCAAGATCTGGTGTCAGGGTAGCCCAGCGCAGCAGGTTGGCACGCAGGGAGAGATGATAATCAGTTGTGATTTTGGTTTCCGACGGCGTGTCGGCAAGTGTATTTTGTTGAGCGGCTTTCTCGGCTTCTGCCTTTTCAGCGGCAAGTCGGGCTTCTTCCGCCTTGCGCTGCTCTTCGGCACGCCGTTCCTGTTCGGCACGCGTCTCGGTTTCTAAGCGTTCGGCTTCTGCCCTGCGTCGCGCTTCCGCTTCCGCATCCATCGCGGCTGTTTCCTTTGCGGGTACCGTTAGGCGCACGATCACAAAATCACCCCCTGTCGCATGATTGTGGGTAATGAAGTTTTCTTCCTTGATTTTCGCGCGTGTAATCAGTTCTGATTTTACTCGATTGGCACGGATCTTCGCCGTTGCAAGGTTCTCGGCTTCACTGCCCAGTGAATTACAGTAGCCGTCAACCAATAGCGGCAGCTTGCCGTCAAGAATTGTGGTTTTGTTGTTTTCGATACATTCCAACAGACGGGCAAGTTCCGTGTCATTGCCATTCCAAGGCACGTAGAACATGTCCTTCTGCGGAACGAACCGGAAGGTGTAGGTCGTGTCTGCTTTCTGCTGCGCAATGACAGGAAAAGTTACCGTCATCAGCCACAGAAACAGGGTAAGAAAAGTGATTTTTCTGCTCATATAAACTTGAATTTATTATCTTTGTCTTCTCCAAAGGTAATAAATGCCATTCAGCGCCCAAAATATTACAAAAACTTTTTCTGTTAAAATACAGCGTTTTATAAAAATTGTCGTTTGAGCACTTTTCAAATTGTCGTTTGAGCACTTTTTTGTCGAATTAGCACTTTTTTGTCGCTTGAGCACTTTTTGAAAATGGGCTTCTGAGACCTTTTTCATCGGCTTTTTACCACACAAATTATTCCAGATTTGCTTTTTTCCACTTGCCAGGCGTACATCCTTCCTTCTCGGTAAATGATTTGATGAAGTTACTGCGGGAAAGAAAACCGGAAGACTCAGCCAGCTTCTGTATATTGATTTCCGGATGCTCCTTCAGTATGTTTTTCGCATACTCCAACCGGAGACCGGTTATCCATTCGCGGAATGTCATTTTATACGTAGTCTTGATATAAGCGGAAAGATAGGTACGGTTCGTATGAAGTATTTCGGACAGTTCTTTTATGGTAAGTCCCTGCTGGACATAGCCGTCTGTCTTTATCCAGTTGGCCACCTTCTCTATAATTTCTGTATAGGACACTGGAACTTCCTCTTCTGAAACCATTTCGGGTTCAGTTCCCGAATTTGTCAGAAGTTCTTCTTCAGATTGTATATCCTGCTCAAACGCATTTTCCACCTGTTCATAGAACAGCAGGTAGTTCTGATAGCTGTAGAAAAGATAGCTGTAGAACGGTATTGACGACAAAATCCAAATAAAAACATATTTGTTAGGCAGGAATGTCAGCAATCCGCATCCGACACCGAAGATAACAGTCCAATAGGTAAAGGTGGACAGCCATTCTATATATGCCCCTATATCATCTGCATGCGTGTCATCGAAAATCCTGACGGCTCTGCGGTATGCGACAATGACCCTGCGGGCCAGCACAAGCCCGTAAATCACCAGCCATGCTGCCAAAGCCAGCAATGCAACATTCTGCACGGCGCCACCCGGCAGCAGCAATAATAACTAAAACTATTCGGCGTAGAGCGTATTTCCAACTTTCAGATACTTGCAGATACTTTTGAAAGAGACGAAACCATCGACATCGCCAATCTGTTCAAAGACTGTTTCGGCATTTGGAATCAGGAGGACATTCCGGTAGAGGATATAGTCCTTTCATACAGTGCTCTCGACGGTCGTTTCCTGAAATCGGTTCCGCTGCATCATTCGCAAACCATCCTTACCGATACGGAAAATGAATTCAGAATAAGCGTCCGGCTTCGAATTACAAACGATTTCGTGATAGAGTTACTCTCCAGAAGCACTTCGTTAACCGTTATAAAACCCGCTTCATTACGCCGCAGAGTCGCGGAAATATATGAAAAAGCATTGCATCGCAATATGGACAAATAATATGCAACAGCCCGAAAAGGGGACACTTAGTTAGTATTATGTTTCGATATTTTTGTTATCTTTATCTTGTACTGCCTGTTGCAGGCAATGCAGACATACATAACACGGGAAAGTGTTTGGCTTTATTCTCAGGTAACGAATCTGACAATTCAAAACAAGTAGAGAATAAGCTGATATCCTTACGTCTCAAACAGGCGTGGGCTGTTGCTTATTTATACTTGTGGGCTTTGTCAGAGCCTGTTACCTTAATTCCACACTTGAACCAATAGCGTGGAAGGAGTTGCTCTTTACAGTTATCGCCGGTTGTCAGCTGCAAACAAGGAGGATGGACGGGGAGTCAGGGCGGGCAACGAGATTGCCAAGCATTTTGCCGGTAACAACGTGGACGTCATCATCTATGCCGTGGAGAAGTCGCTTGACAGCTACAAGTTCAACCTGCTGCACTGCAAGCAGACGTTCATCTCGCAGTTGAAGTCCGGCGCGTTGGGAGCGCGTACCATCGACGAGGGGGCTATGGACGAGAAGTCGGGCATGAACTTCTCGGAGTACATGGCGTTGCTCTCCGGCAACACCGACCTGCTCGACAAGGCGAAATTGGAGAAGAAAATCGCATCGCTCGAAGGGGAACGCAAGTCGTGGGGCAAGGGCAAGCGCGATTCGGAGTTCAAATTGGAAGCCAAGACGGGGGAACTTCGCAACAACACGGCGGTCATCAATGCCATGACGGAGGACTGGAACCGTTTCCTTTCCGTCGTCAAGACCGACAAGGAGGGCAACCGCCTGAATGCGGTCAAGGAGGACGGCGTTTCTTCTTCGGATGAGAAGGTTATCGGAAAGCGTTTGCAGGAGATAGCCAAGAACGCCACGACGGGCGGACTGTACAATCCTGTCGGAGAACTTTACGGTTTCCCGATAAAGGTGGTCAGCGAGAGGATGCTCAAAGAGGGGCTGGAGTTTACCGACAACCGCTTCGTGGTGGAGGGGAACTACAAGTACACCTACAACAACGGGCATCTGGCGATGGCTGACCCGGTGGCCGCCGCACGCAACTTCCTGAACGCACTGGAGAAGATACCCTCCACCATTGACCAGTACAAGGCGAAAAACGAGGCATTGGAGAGGGATATTCCGCAGTTGCAGAAAATAGCGGGCAAGGTATGGAAAAAAGAAGATGAACTGAAACAGTTGAAGTCCGAACTTGCCGCGCTCGACCGCAAGATACAGTTGGAGCTTGCGCCGCCCGTGCCCGAAGTCGCCGAAAAGGAGAATGACGGGCAGGAGGTCAAGCCGGATACGGAAGGTGTACGGAACGTACCGTCACAACCAACCGAAGATGCTCCGCAGATACGCAGCCCGGCGAATGACCGAAGTCCGTCTGGGAATTTCATTGCCGATCATATCGTTATCGGACGGGCGGGATTCGTATGCAAACCGAAAGGAATAAAAATGTGAACAAGTGTGCGGATATGTGTGGCAGGATTAGGGATATATCATCCCTTTTCCTGCCTTTTTTCATCAATATGCCATAGTGGCAAGGGAAATAGGGTGTTGAAAGTAAATCGTCACGGCAAATCCGCCATATTTTCAGTATTTTTGCTAATTTTGCAATAAAATAGTTAGGCATAAAAAATGGAACCATCTATATACAGTTATTCACTTTGCATTGCGCTACCGTTGATGTCGTTCTTCGGCTTTTATTTTTTGCTGGCTTCAACCCCGGGAAAAGCCATTTTCAATAATTATCTGCGTTCCCGGCGAATTATGGGGGTAGCCATACTGTTACTTGCAGCCAACTATTCGGTACATTTCTTTTTTGGAATCAGGTTCAAGAATACCGATGCCGCCATCCTGATGAACCTGTCCACCTATTTTTTGTGCTACTGGCTGTTCAGTTCGGCCCTCACCACTCTGCTTGACCGCTTTTATATCACCAAACGTAGGTTACGGACACATATCTGTCTATGGATACTGTTTTCCATCCTTTCCGGCATCGTTCTGCTGTTGTTACCCAAAGGTGGTTTACAGACAACGGCGATGTTTGCCTTGGCCGCATGGTTGGTTATCTATGGGCTGTTCCTGACCCGTAGGCTTCTCCGGGCCTATCACAGGGTCATCCGCATTTTCGATGACACCCGTGCGGACGATATCGGTGCCTATATCAAATGGCTCTCCATTTTCACCTACTGGGCTATCATATTCGGTGTGGGATGCGGACTGCTTACTTTCCTGCCTGATGAATACATCTATATCTGGATTCTGTCATCGGTACCGTTCTACATTTATCTCTTCCTTTGCTATCTGAACTATCTGCTGTTTTACGAACAGGTGGAAAACGCGATGGAGGATGGCATGACTTCTGAAGAGGAAGACCTGTGTGACACACACAAACCGGGAACAGGCACAGAGGCAGGATACCCCTTTTTCCATGCCGAAATAGCGAAAAAAATCAAAGGTTGGATCGATGCGGACGGTTATATCCGGCCCGGCCTTACCATAAAGGAGCTTTCAGATGTGCTTCATACCAACCGCACCTACCTGTCCGGGTACATCAAAACTACGTATGACATGTCGTTCCGCGATTGGATTACCGGACTTCGTATAGAATATGCGAAACGTCTGCTTGCGCGATATCCGAGGTTGACGATAGCCGACATCTCCGAGAAATCCGGTTTTTTGTCACCAAGCCATTTTATAAGGCTGTTCAAGGAAAATGCAGGCTGTACCCCTGTTAAATGGAAGAAAACAGAGGCGGAATAATACGGTGTGTGTGGATGGGGAAAATAGCCCAAGCGACAAAAAATAGCCTGAACGACAAAACCCAAAACGTTCTAAATCACAAAGATGTGCGATTCTGACAATTGAGACATTTTTTATAGGCAAGAATCGGGCTGAATTTAAATCTTTTCGCTTATTTTGTATGTCAAGTCTGGATTGGAAATTTAAAAAGCATATAAAAAATGAGCAAAAGAATCCTATTCTTCATTTTGTTTTCGTGGCTGGCATCGGCAGCTTTTCCGGCTTTTGCGCAGCAGAAAACAGACACAGTTTACACCTTCCGCTTCGTGCCGCAGAAGGACATGTTCTATGTGCCATGGAACGGTAATGGTCAGGAACTTACGCGCCTTCTAGAGTGCATCGAAAGTAACAAACCGGACATAGTGGAGGGACGGCTGCCTCTTTACGTGGACGGATACTGTAACTCCGGCAAGTCGGAACGGGCAAGCCTTGCCATTGCGAAGATACGTTCCAACCGTGTGAAATCAGAGTTGATTACCCGGAAAGGACTGCGTGAAAACAACTTCATCACCCGTAACCATGCCTCGGATGGCGACTTCGTGACGGTGCGTATCATACTGCCGAAAGAGAAAGTGCCGGCTATTGTGGAGGATACACATCCCGGTTACGAGGAAGAAAAGGAACAGTCACTCCGTGAAAACGACAAGGCTACAGAAACAATCCAAGACGCAGAGGAGACAAAGGCATCCTTCGGACAGGAAAATCAGCCTGAATCCGTACTGCCGGCATCATCCACAACTTTGGGATTATCACTGCGTGCCAACCTGCTGCGTTGGGCGACGTTCACGCCCGACCTCGGCATCGAGTGGCGCATCAACCCGTCATGGGGAATATCCGTGAACGGATCGTGGACTTCGTGGTCGTGGAATGAAAAGGACAGAAGATACGCCCTTTGGGAAGTGGCTCCCGAATTCCGCCATTATATAGGTAAGGAGAAGCGTGGCTACCTTGGTGTAATGTTCAAGACCGGGCAGTTCAATTATAAGCTCTCCGCGACAGGCAAACAGGGAGACCTTACGGGTGGAGGCATCACCGGAGGCTACCAACTGAAATTGAACAATGCCCTCTCGATGGACTTCTCCTTAGGGTTGGGCTATATCCATGCCGACTATGACAAGTATGTGGTCATCAACGGCGTGAGGGTAAGGCGCGGCAGCGAAACAAAGAACTGGTGGGGCCCCGTCTCGGCGGGTGTCACCCTGGTGTGGAACATCTTTTAGCGGAAAGGAGGAACAATGAATACAACGACAATCATACGACAGATAAAGGAATATATGGGAGCATACGGAAAGGCTTATGCCTTATTATATCTAATAGGTGCGGTGACCATACTGACCTCGTGCGTGAAGGACGACCTCTATGACACGCCGCACCCCGACCGTGGGGCGGTGGTCGTAACCACGGACTGGAGCGGAAAGAGCACCGAGGCGGACATACCGCAGGCATACACACTGCGCATCGGCGGGAGGGAACAGAACGTGAGCGCGGCGACCAACGTGTTCGACGCGCTGCTCGCGCCCGGTGGCTACGGTCTGACGGTGTACAACTCCCCGAAGGGGATTAGTATCGACGGAAACAAGGCAACGGTGAATCCGGAGGATCTGACGGGTGCAATAGAGCCGCACCCCGGCTACCTCTTCGCCTCGCACCAGGACATCAGCGTTGTGGCGGACGACACCCTGCACGTCACCGCCCCGATGAGACAATACGTGCGCAGGCTCGACATCGAACTGACCGCCACGGAAGGCGACTACAGCCGTGTACAGTCGGCTACGGCAACGCTCTCCGGCGTGGCTTCGGCAGCGGATATGGCAACAGGCGACCGGAGTGTAGCGGCACAAGTAACAAACGCTTTCAGGCAGGACGACAACAAGTTCACAATCTTTTTCCGACTGCTCGGCATCGTCCCGACGGAAACGCATACGCTGACGGTGGACATCACTTTCAACAACGGTGACACGCAGCGGGTAGTGAGCGACCTTACCGAGGCCATAAGGGACTTCAATAACGGCACCAAACCGGTTAAACTCACGGGTAATCTGCTTTTGCCCGTAGAGGCCGGGGTAACGGGCGCAACCATCACGGGCTGGAACGAGGTAGAAAGCGGCAATGGGGATGCTAACTGACGATAAATATTTTAATCAAAAAAACAAGATTATGACAATGAACATGAGGTTTTTCATTATTGCAGCAGCGGCAACGCTATTGGCTGCGTGTACACAAGAGAACGAGGTACAGAACAATCCGGTGGAAGCACGAATCACGGCAGGCGTGAGCGGGCCGAAGACCCGTGCTGTGGACAACGGGTGGAACGCCGACCGAATCGGCGTGATGGTGGTGGATGCCCCTGGCACGACCACGACCATGGGCGGCAAGTACAAGAACGTGGGATACGCGACCACGAGCACCGGCACCAACGCGGACTTCACCCCGATGACGGCGGGTGGCGGCATCTTCTTCGAGGACGCTTTCCTCGAGTTTACTTTTGCCGCCTACGCGCCTTACGCATCGGGCGCAAACGCCTCCACCCTGCCTGGTACAGACGGGAAGATTACGGTAAATACAAGCAACCAGCCCACGACCACGGAACAGGAGAAGGTGGACTACATCCATGCCACGGGAGCCAAGGCCGATAAAGACAGCCCGACCGTCAGCTTCACGGACAACACCGCCGCGGGCGGCAGCGACTGCTCCTTCAAGCACAAGATGGCCCGTCTTATCCTCAAGGTGCAGGTGTCGAACACCGACGGTTTCGACGACACTGCCGTGCTGGAATTCGCCGACTACAAGCTGGGCGGCCTGGTTCACGAGGGAACGTTCGATGTGAAGACCGGTACCGCCGCGACCGCGGGCAGCGTTGTGAGCGACTGGATGTTACGCCAGTGCACCGGTGCCCCGAAGACGGCCACGGACAAGTGCGTGGCAACCTTTGACGCCGCCACGGGCGTGATGACTTTCACCATGATCCTGCTCCCGCAGACACTCGCCAACGCTTTGGTGCTTGAGATATCTCCCGATGACGGGGAATACCAGAGCTACTCCAACAAGGACATGATCAAACCCGCGTTGGAGGCCGGTTATTCTTATACCTACACCATCACGGTGAAGAAGACGGGGCTGACCCTTAGCGGAAGCACCATCGAAAACTGGAACGACGGTGGTAGCCATGCGGGTGATGCAAAAATGTAGTGTGTCTGAAAGCCACTGCCGTGCATCAGGCGTAAGCACGGAGGCACGCCATATATAATAAATGGTGCGGCAGCCCGCGTCGCAACGGGCGGTGGCACAAAACGAAATAAATAAAGACAATATGAAAATAATAAGGAACATAGCGAGAAGGCCGTGGCCGCGCATCGGCGGCTGGTTGCCGGTTGTGATGCTCATCTGTGGGATGCTCGCTTCATGTAGCAGTGAGGATGAAAGCACCACGCCCCTGCCCTACGGCAAGTACCCGCTGCAACTGACGGCGGAGGTGGCGCAGCCGCAGACCCGCGCCGGAGGTAAGGATGCGTGGACGGGCGGCGAGGAGATTAGAGTGTCACTGGAAGGCGTGTTTGGTAACAAAACATACGTGATGGACGCATCGGGCAATGCAAGCCCGAAGGATGCCGATAATGCCTTCTATTGGAAGAACACCGATGAAGCCCGCGTCAGTGCATGGACCCCGGACATAGAACCGGAAACGGATATTTCCGACCAAAGTGGCGGGTACGCCGCTTTCGATGTCCTGTACGCCAGTGCCATAGGGCGTTATGACCAAGCCATAAATCTCCGTTTCATCCACCGCATGGCGAAAATCGAAGTAATTCTCAAAGCTGGCGAAGGCATTACGGAAGAGGAGTTGGAGGGTGCGACCGTCACCATTTTCGGAGACCCGCTAACGCACTCAACCGCCGGCTTGGTATCACCGGGTGACCAATCGGACGGCGAGATAAAGCCCTATTACGATGCCGCAACGAAGAAATACGAGGCGTTAGTGCCGCCGCAGGATATGACGGGCAAGCCGCTCATCCGAATCAGCATAGGCAGCAATGACTTTACCTACACTCCCGAAACAGAAGCTGCCGGCAAATTTGGGTTTTTCGGTGGCAAGCGGTATGCCTACACCATCACCGTGAAGGCAAGCGGAATAGAGGTACAGGCGGTGACCGGTGGCACGTGGGTTGCATGTGGCGAGGAGAACGTCACCTCCAAAAAGGTAAAGCAAAGTTTCACAGCTGACGAACTTAAAATCGGCGACTACTTCTATTCCGACGGGACTTGGAGCGACGGCGGCCTGCGCAAAATCTATACTGATGGCAGTATGAAGATAGCAAGCCCCAAGCCTGCTCCCGTACTCCAAACAAAAAGTGAAATAGAAAGAAGAGTCATCGGTATCGTTTTCCAGACGGACCCGAGCCGTATCGGCACTGCCGAAAAGTCCAAATTGGGCGAAGGGAATGTGCATGGCCTTGTAATGGCCTTAAAGAACACCGCAACAGATATCCAATGGAGCCATGAAGAGAATAATTTGGAAGACGTGAAAGACTGCTGGTCCAAGTCTGAAATCTACTCTGACATCAGCGGTCTGCACAATTACACCAAGATTCTTGACCATGCAAATAGTATCGGTGGAATTGAGGCATATCCGGCCTTCGAAGCCGTCGAGAAATGGAATGATATGTACAGTATAAATGAATACCGCCCACCTCGTAATACCACAGGCTGGTTTATTCCTTCCTCCGGTCAGTGGTGGGACATCCTTCAGAATCTGGGCGGTTGTCCGGCTATGGCGGATAAAGGTCAGCAAACCTCGTCGGATTACGGTGATTTCCGTTGGCTAGGTCAAGGCGATGTTCCAGCTGCCTTGAATGCTTGGATGAATAAAATTGCAGCCGACAGCAAGAATGATTTTACCACCGGTGACCGTTTTTGGTCGTCATCGGAGTTAAATCAGTTCCGCGCACGGAACTGGAACGTGTACTCCTCTGATTACGTGTGCTGCGACTATGTCTATAAGAAATGGAGTAACGCTGTCCGTCCCGTCCTTGCTTTCTGAACTATTTGCCTATTTAGTCCTTTAAGAATATGAAGATACAAAACATATACCACCTCTTGCAAGCTGCGTTGCTCCTGCTGCTTGTTGTCTCCTGCACACAAGAAGAGTTCCCTGCCGCACAAGACAAGGCGCTGCAACTCACCATCTCCGTTACCGACGGGGGATATACATCGACTGAGGGTAAAACGACCCGAGCCGTGGAGAACGGCTACACCACCGAGTTCACCGAAGGCGATGCCTGCGGTCTCTACATGGTGCGCGGCGGAAAGCCGGTTTATTCAAACGTGAAGCTGACAGCCGAAAAGGATGCCGCCACGGGCGGCATCATGTGGAAAACCGACGGTACGACGCTTGCCGCCGGAATGGATGGAGAGAGCTACTACCTCTACTATCCTTATCAGGCGGACATGGCGGGCAAGACTGCCACACCTGCGGAGGGGGCGGTCATGACCGATGCCGAGTTCTTCAAGCCGCTCATTGATGGCTGGCAACCCGGGGACGACCAGAGCACCCATGCCGCTTACACCGCCTCCGACCTGATGACAGCCGGAGGCTCAACGACAGGGACGGGCAACACCATCCACCTCTCTTTCGCCATGAAACACCGCATGGCGTTGGCCGTCATCGAGATGCCGAAGACCGTTTACAAGTTTATCGACGCGAATGTTCCCGACTACACCGTGGGGGCAGAAGCTACGTTCACAGGCACCGCCAAGCCGCTGCGCATGGCTGACGGCACTTACCGCTACTTGGTGCACTCGTCCATGCCGACTATCGAGGGATGTTATGACGGGGGGAACAGGGAGTTTACCATCACCACGTCCGCGTCCCATCCTGTCGTAGGGGAATACAAGAGATACAAGGTGGACGGCGCGGCGGAAACCATAAAGAACGTCACCTATGCCGAATCGGGCATTGCCCGCATCGGAGACTTCTACTGCACGAAAGATAACGGTACGACGGGTTATCTGATTCCGAAAGAGGCGGACGAAACGACGGTGCAGGCGGCTAAAGTCGTCGGCATCGTTTTCCAGACGGACAAGAGCCGTATCGGTGCAAAGGAAAAAGAGAAGTTAGGCGGAGAAGGTAATGTCCATGGCCTTGTCATGGCTGTGAAGAATATCGCGACAAGGCAAGCGTGGGGCCTTTTCGGTATGGATGAGGGGCTTACAACATGCAGGACGAAAGCCGATAACTACAACGACATCAGCGGTTACGGAAATTGCGAACATATACGAGCCAATCGCGGCAGCTTCGCCAACTATCCCGCATTCAAGGCTGCCGACGGCTACAACACGACCTGCCCTGTTCCAGCGACCACTACCGGCTGGTATCTTCCAGCCTCCGGCCAATGGTGGGACATCCTGCAAAATCTGGGCGGTTGTCCGGCTTTGGCGGACGTTACCCAGCAAACCTCGCCAGACCCAGACATCGCTGAAGGATTCCTCTGGAAGAGCCAAGGAGATGTTCCCGCCGCTTTGAACAAATGGATGGAGAATATCGCCGTTGGGGACAAGGATACATTCAACAACCTCGTCTCGTTTTGTTCGTCTTCGGAGCACTCGAAGTATCACACATGGTACTGGATTTTGAACAACTTCCAAGGCATGGTGCGCTGCATCTGGGCAGATAAATTCGACGGCAGTGACAATGTGCGTCCCGTTCTTGCTTTCTGAGAAACCGGTGTACTGACGACTGTTTCCAAAAGCTGTTAGGACAGTATCCGGATAAAGAAAGGAGGAAGTGTTGTATGCTCTTCCATCTGTTGGGAGAAGAAGGATAGAAAGATTTTGTTGAGTCTTGTGGCAGGTCGAGCTTGCAAGGTCTGCCGTGGTAAGAAATTGCATTTTGAATAAGAAGTGATACGTATGAAAAAGAAACGAATGCCATTGCAGCATAAAATCATTTTCGGATATACCATCTTAGCGGCGGTCATAGGCAGTATGATCGCCATTTTGATATATGAGCGGCGGCAGATGCGGGAGGTGGAAGGCGGCGTGGCACGGCTGTGGAGGATGCACGAGGACATACACACCGCCCATCGCCACGTCACCGGGCTTGCCCTGCAAGGCGAGGCTGCGGCAGGATGGAGTGATGCGGAAAAGGACAAATACCATACGCATCGCATGAGAACGGACAGCATGCTCGGCGTACTCGGACAACGGTACTCTACAATCATACCTGGCGGCGAAATAGACGCTCTGCGTCGCTTTTTTCTCTAAAAAGATACGATGCTCGTAACGATAATGGAAACGCATAGGTAACAGTGGAAGAGGGCTGCCATGGGCAAGCGGCTGGCAAAAGATCTACCCGGAGCGGTGAAAGAAGCTACCCGCAGAGGCAGTGAAAAAACGGAAGTACTCATCGCAACGGTCGCAGAATCGGAACTCTCCGGCAGCGTCATCACCGAGCCCGGCTAGACGGAACCAGCAAAAACGAGGCTTACCGTCCTGTACGACCGTATCCCGAAACGCTGTACGACCAGCGGGAGAGGAAACTCAAAAAAATGGTTCTCCTCGAACAGTCGAGGAGAACCACCTATCAAAAGTACAATATTCTATCTTCTCTCACCTCTTTGTGTTTACTTTTACGAGAGTAGTAGCGCATTTTTATCCGCTTTACGTTTATCTGCCCGGCAGTTTGCAGATCCTGTCAGGAATTTGCGCGTGTACGCCTTGGCGTCGGATATTCATCTGTCTATTGCCTTTTTAGCCGCTTTCTTCGTTTTAGAAAGTCTTGATGGAAACACCATCAAAATAATCCTGGAAGATGATAGGTCCTGTGATTGTGCGCTTCGATGTATAGACGAACTTCCGCACAGGACGGAACCACTCGGCATCCACATACAGAATCTGGCCGGTGTACGGCTCCAAAATCGGAAGGGATTTCGATGACCCGCCCAAACGCGGTCCAGTAACCCAAACCCTCTCACCCGGGGCATAGGTATGGTTGGTACTCATTTCTTGGTGAGGTATATAACAGACATTGCCAAAATAGGATCTGCCGTCACCTTCGCCCCACGACCTTGCCTGATACCAGCCGAGCTGGTGGGCGTGCGTGCACTTCTCGGTCAGGTCTATGGCTTCTTCGATGGAGCAGGTCTTCTCTGGAAAGAGGGTACCGCCGGAAGAAGCGTTCATAAGCCCGAGAGCCTCCATAAATGCCATGGCTTCCTTGGCCCAAGGGGCAATGCGGATGTGATCGGAGTATTTATCCAACCCAGAAACGAACTCCGTATATGAGTATACTCCGCACTCTTCTATATACCTAAGGGCACGGTACATCACGGCGGCCATCTCTTGGCGGGAGACAGGGGAGTCGTCTGCCGGGGCTTTTCCGCCAAGAGCCTTGTCCAGGCCAATGGAGGACGCCGTGGCCTCGCTGCCGGTAAGTTCTTTCACGAGATGCTCGGCCAGCGAGTTGAGCTGGCGGTGATTCAGGGGAAGTGTATAATCATTGCCAAGGACACTTTCATCCAAGAGGTTGTCATTGAGGGCGAAGTTCACACTACTCTGGAAGGCAGGACTCATCTTTGAGTCCGACTTTTTTTTGAGAATGAACATCCCCGGCTGTGCCGTGGTCTTCAGAAGGGCACTCTCCTCGAACTGTTTTGTCATGTCGGCCATGGCGTCCCTATAGCTCTCGTATGTTCCCTCTGTGCCGCTTGCCTGCCATTCTGCTTTGGTTATGTGCCTCTGGTCATAGCCTTCGGAGTGTCCGCACCAGATGCAACTGTACCACCATACATGCTGCCCGGCGGAGTTGACTCCGACATAAGCCTGGTCATCAGCAACAGGCTGATCATACTGATGAGCCCGGACCTCCCACGTTGGCCTGTTCATACTGAACACGTGTTTGTCATTGTGTTCGCACTTTCCGCAGATTTTGCAGGAATAATAATATTCCGGCCAATTGCTACAGGTGCCGTACCTGAAAACCTTGTCTGCCGCAGCTACCTTGTCGGTGAATACGTGGCTTGTGCAGAACGGTTTGGCTGCCGTCGCACCGGCTCCCTGTGCGGAGTGCACGTCGCCGGAGTAGGTTTTCAGCGAGAACAGTGTGCGGAAACTCCAGGTCGGACGGCTGAACATCGCCCTTACATCGGCTACAGCAGTCTCCGGGATAAAGAGCGTGGCACGCTGGGCATGGAAGAGGTAACTGAACTCGGGGCAGTAGATATCGCTGTGTTCCGGTGTATAACCCTGCATTACTGCGAATATGGCGCGTATGAACTTTACCGCATCGACTTTGTCGCTGAGCCAGACTTCCCTGATGTTGAATGGGCCTTGTATGGTATTGTTGACGTCCGATGCCACATCTCCATATATGCGCTCGTCATCGGTATCTACGATTACCTTGGTGACAAGCATATTCTTATGCCCGATGAACTCATCTCCGAACTCGCGCATGGCACGGAACGCCGCGTGATACGTATTATTGATGGTTATCACGTCAAGCGGGCTCACATCCGGGCAAGCAGCATCGGCCTCGGCGATTGAATACGCTTTCTGCGATGCGCGGTATGAGTCCTTGTTGAGCTCATAGTCCGTTGGGCTGCTCTGTGCCAGATCACGCATCGAGCCTTTTCCACCGGCTCCAACAGGCATGGATACCTCAATGTCGATGAAGTAAGGAGCGCTGCGCTCGACCTTGGCCTGCACTCCGTTGACTGTGGCGCTGATGCGGCTGCCGTCGATGTAGTAGTCGTTGTCCTTGAATATGTAATCGGTGTCGTACTTGCCCGAAGGGTCTACCATGAACTTGATCCGGGCCTTGTATATGAACCCGTCCTTGAAGAACATGTCCCCTTCATCGTCCTCGCGGAAATCCCCGATCCAGTCAATCTCCTGGACTTGGATGCCGCCCGTGGCGGCAAGGTCTCCGAACTCGGTCTTCGCAGATGTGAACTGCATCTCGCGTGCATCGAAAAGCGACATCCCCGGGGTCGGAACCTGTATAGTGAAATCCACTGACTTGATCTTCGGCTTGCTCTGGGCCGAACTATCCAAAGGCAGCAGCAGTGCCGCCACTGAAAGTAGAAATAATATCTTTTTCATGACTCTACCTGCTGCCGTCTACGAAGATGAACCCTTCCGGGAAGACATATTCGTTGTTTATGTACTTGACTTCCAGTAACGGACATTCCGTGAATTCTTGATAGGTCTCCATAAGGAAATTCTCCTTCAGGCTGGAGTTCAGCTTGACAGTCTTGAGCGCTTTGCATCCGGAGAAGCAGAACCCTTCGAATTCCTTGACATTGGAGAGGTCGAGCGAGGTGATGCCGCTGTCCGAGAATGCGCTGTTGCCGACCTTGGTCACGCTCGCCGGGATATCCACATTCTTGAGGTTCTTGCAGCCACTGAACATGGATGAATAAATTTCGCTCAGATTCTCCGGAAGCATCACTTCTGTGAGATTGACGCAGCCCTCGAACATATCGTAACTCATCAGTCCGACGCGGCGTGGGAACTTGACGTTTTTCAGATTTATGCACTTCTGGAAACAGCCGTGGACTTCATCCATGACGTCGTTTTCGAAGACTACTTTCGTGAGGTTCTTGCAGCCGTAGAAAGCCGAACCCTGAACTATCTTGACCGAGGCCGGGATTACTATTTCAGTTATAGGAGTCTCGCGGAATGCCGAATTGGAAATCTCCGTCAACGTGGACGGAAGTTTCACGGACTTGATGGCGGTGCCGGAGAAAATATTGCCACGCATTTCCGTCACCGGATATTTTTTACCGTTGTATGTGACATAGTCCGGGATCACGATGTTCTTGCCGGCAACGGCCGTCTTCGCCACTTCCGAGATGAATGCGTGGGATGCGCCACCGTTGTTGGAGTTGTGCAGGACATACAGGACTCCCTCGATGTCAACCGTAGCACCTGCCCCGACCTCCTCAATCACTTTCCCGGTCTGGCCGGACGCTGATGTCGTGATGCTTTTTTTGTTCGGCTGCGGATCCCAGACGGTCCAGTTGGCTTTGTGGGCGTTCTCATAGCCTCCGTGAGCATTGAAATATGCCTTGGTCTCATCACTGATCCACTTGTCTTTAAGTGTGAAGAGCGGAGTGAGGGATGAGCGGATCAGGGTTTTGTACTCGCGAGAGTCAAGCACGGAGGCGATTTTGTTGTGGATGCCGTTGATGACCCACTGGTAAGTGTCGGCGCCGTATTCTTCTTTGGCTTCGTTGTATTGCTCGACCATCTTGTTCAATGCGCCCACGCGAGCCCAAAGTTCGCCCTTGACGATCTCATCGTATCTCCAATGTGCCGGGGTGAGGGTTTTGATGTAGCCGTCGGCAAAGCAGTCGTCGAGCATCAGAAACTCGGCTACAAGGCTCTGGTTGTCGAGCTCATAGACATTCGGCTGTTTTTCACTCCAGTTCACCTGATCGGATGCCTCTCTCGGCGGCATCACCGGCTTTACCGATTTGATCCCATACGTTGCCTCGACAGGGTATCCGAGTGGCGCAAAAAGAGCAGTGTGGGTCTCCGGCAACCTGACGGTGGGAGCTTCGTCTTCAGCGTTCTTATTGTTGTCCGGCCCCACCATGGCGTCGTGGCGCTTTTGGAGTTCGCTGTCGAGACTTGAAGTGTTACCGGACTTTTCCGGAAGTTTTTTGGGCGCTACTTCCTGTTTGACTTTCTGTTCTATCTTCTTTGCGGCGTTCTTGAGTCTTTCCTTGAAAGACTGCGCAGATGCGCATGGCGCTCCGGAGAGGACAACCAGACTAAGAATAAGAAGTGTACGTGGAATAAGAAGTGTACGTGCGTTCATAAAATATTTGGTATTTAAAAATCCGTTGGCGGAATTAGATTGATAAAAAAATTTATGTATAAAAAGTTGTGCATATTGTTGATATTTAGCAAATTAAAACTTTTCAATAGAAAATATAGTAACACAATATTAGCAAAAAATCCTAACCCATACAAGCAAATAGTCGGCAATTTGGTCAATGAATCAGAGGAGTAGTTCTCAGACCTTGAAATAGAGGCATTGAACATGACATCAAAGGCTGTTGGCATTGACAGTGAGTCATTGTTGTTTGCAAAGTTACAGGAATATAGTATTGAAATTCACAATCTTATATTCCGCAGACAATACAATGACAGACGTAAAATTACTTTGTCCCTATGTAATACAATCCGGGAAAGAATAGCCGCAGAAATAGATGGAGGCGAAGATTATTTCTGCATTGATTCAAAACCGATAGAAGTATGTCGTTTTGCTCGTTCCAAGCGTTGCAGAAGGATGATGACGGATAATGAGTTATAAAGGTATGGAAACGGAAATGACATCCACCATGCCGCAGGAAATATACAACCAGCACCTGATGCAGCGTGGAGGAAAATAAGCTTGGGAGGCTATGGCGAATTCCGACCTTAAAATATCCGACCTTGACGAACATGCCGTCATGGGCGCGGTACCTGGGGGCATCAAATGCGGACGTTTGCCCGAAGCGACCATAAGGGAGGATTTGCCGACCATCCTCGAAAAATTCAACCTGTTGCATGAAGGAAAACTTAACAACGCTTCTGCGGTTTTGTTCGGACGTGATTTTTATTATTATCCCCAATGTCTGCTTCGTCTGGCGTGTTTCAAAGGTACGACAATATTGGTATGAAGTAGTAATTTCGTTATTGGATATCGAGGTGATATTTTTTCTCGTGCAATAATTTTATTATTTTTATGCTAGTTATTTGAGATTGTGAACGCCAACGCAAGCAGCAGCAAGTGGAATCGTTGCCTTTTCGTTGCCTCGTCCTATTATATATAAAAAATACAACAGCCCAATTTTTCAGACTATTGCCTTTTTTTAAGGGTCCTAATAGGGTGCCTTGTATCTTATATTCCCTGCCCCTGTGTCGGTAGCGACCAGCGCAGCCAAGGTGTCGGAGAGGTAGGGCGTTGTGGCGCGGGGATGCAAAAATAGCCCTGGAAACCCGAAAAAACGAAGTTTTTTATTTGCTTTCTCGGATTATTTACTATCTTTACTTCAGTTATTTGAGGTGGTGAATATCGGCGTAATATGCGGAAAACAGAGCCGTCGCCTGATCGTTACCTTATCCCATCATAAACCGTGCAAATTTCTAAAGTCCAACCAACTGTATGGATTTAGGGCTAAACCATATAAGAATTGTGTGATAGGTTAAATGTGAGCATATACTCTTTCCCTATGAAATGCCACCCAATCCGTCGCACTACGGATATGGGTGAAGATTATTCTCACAATCGGGACTATATTGGCAAATATTGGAATCGCAAGTATATTCGGGCTATTCAAGCTGTTCTTAATAGTACAAAAGGTAAAATAGGCAAGGGAACATCTTTTTTCAGGAAAGCCTTTGGCGAAAATATCGAAGAGTACCATAAACTCCTTGAGATACCTGAAACCATGATTATTTATCGCTATTTCTTCGAATGGCTTGGGCTTGAAAATGGAGGAAAGAAAATGACTATTGAAATCTTAGGAAATGATTCAATATGCAATGCGTCAACACATTCATGGTGGAAAGCCTTTTGTGATTGCAAAAAATGTATCACCCAAAGAATGGGAAATGACATTGAATATTATTCACAGAAACGATTTTAGCAAATCATACTTACCGGAAACCTTTACATTGATACATTATAGGATATTACGTCAATTATCGACAAGCTATTATCGAACCCAATACGGATCTATATAAACTCAAACAAGTATACAACCAGAATCCGCTAAAAGAATTAAAGCGGAATCAGAAAATAAAAGGAAAGTAAAACTATGTAATACTGTCTGGTATTATAAATGCATGACAAAAGAAAATAAAAGAAAAACCGTCTTACAACATGCTGTAAGACGGTTTTAGTGAGGTCTGAAGCAGACGCACCAGCCCTCGCCGTGGATCAACGACTACGGGCAGTTCTCCATCATGCCCGTACGCGGACGCGACAAGGTCGATGAGGAGAGCCGCCAGAGCTGGTTTTCGCACCAGTCGGAGGAGGCACGCCCCTACTATTATTCGGTATACCTCGCCGACCACGACATCAAGGCCGAGATCGCCCCGACCGAGCGGGCTGCGATCATGCGTTTCACGTTCCCCGAATCGGACGAGTCGGGCGTGGTGATCGACGCTTTCGACCGCGGATCGTACATCAGGGTCATGCACGACAAACGGACTGTCGTGGGATACACCACGCGCAACAGCGGAGGTGTGCCCGACAACTTCAAGAACTGGTTTATCGTGCGCTTCGACCGGAAGATCCGGGATTTCCAGATCTATGACGGCACGAAGCCCGTCGAAGGCGAACAGTTAGTCGGCGAACACGCCCTCGTGCGGGTAGGTTTCGAAACCCGGCGCGGCGAGCAGGTAACGGTACGCGCAGCCTCATCGTTCATATCGCAGATGCAGGCCGTGCAGAACCTCGAAGAGCTGGGAAAGGACGATTTCGAAACCGTGAAGGCCAAGGCGCAAGCACACTGGGACGAGGTGCTCGGACGTATTGAAGTCGAGGGAGGCACGACGGACCAGTACCGCACGTTCTATTCGTGCCTCTACCGTTCGACCTTGTTCCCGCGCAAGTTCTACGAGATCGACAAGAACGGCAATATCCTGCATTACAGCCCCTACAACGGTGAGGTACTGCCGGGATACATGTATACCGACACGGGATTCTGGGACACCTTCCGCAGTCTGTTCCCACTGCTCAATCTGGTCTATCCGTCGGTCAATGCCGAAATTCAGGCCGGGCTGGCAAACGCTTACCGCGAGAGCGGATTTCTGCCCGAATGGGCTTCGCCCGGACACCGTGGGTGCATGGTCGGAAACAACTCGGCGTCGGTCGTTTCGGATGCCATCCTGAAAGGTGTCACCCCCGAGGAAGACATTGCGACGCTCTACGAGGCGATGCTCGCAGGACGCCGGAAGGTACACCCCACGGTGAGCTCCACGGGGCGCCTCGGACACGAATACTACAACACACTGGGATACATCCCCTACGATGTGGGTATCAACGAGAATGTCGCACGAACGCTCGAATACGCCTACGACGACTGGTGCATCGCGCAGGTGGCGAAAAAACTGGGAAAAACGAACGACGCTGCGATGCTGGAAAAGGCTTCGCAGAACTATAAAAACCTCTTCGATCCCGAAACGCGCCTGATGCGGGGCCGCAATGCCGACGGGACGTTCCAGACGCCCTTCAGCCCCTACAAGTGGGGCGACGCCTTCACCGAGGGAAACGCGTGGCACTACACATGGTCGGTGTTCCACGATGTCGAGGGACTGATCGACCTGATGGGAGGACACAAAGGATTCACGCGGATGCTCGACTCGGTCTTCGTCGTGCCGCCCGTCTACGACGACAGCTACTACGGGTTCCGCATCCACGAAATTACCGAAATGCAGGTGGCCGACATGGGCAACTACGCCCACGGAAACCAGCCCGCGCAGCACATGATCTACCTCTACGACTACGCCGGGCAACCCCGTAAGGCGCAGTGGTGGGTTCGTGAGGTCATGGATCGCCTCTACTCGGCCAAGCCCGACGGTTACTGCGGCGACGAGGACAACGGACAAACCTCGGCGTGGTACGTATTTTCGGCCTTAGGGTTCTATCCCGTGTGTCCCGGCGCGGACGAATACGCAGTCGGATCGCCGCTGTTCCGCAAGGCCGTCATTCACCTCGAAAACGGCAATACGATCGAGATCGACGCTCCGGAGAACAGCTCCGAGAACCGTTATGTCGGTAAAATGGCTATCGACGGAAAAGTATCGGAAAGGCCGTTCCTTAGCTATTCCACACTTCTGGAAGGTGCGAAGGTGCGCTTCGAGATGGAATCCGAAAAATAGCCTTCCCATGAAGATTCCGAATCCACATGCTGCCTTCATGGCCTTCGCCTGTGCATTGTTTGCAGCATGCTCTCCGCAGCAGCCCTTCATAACCTCACCCGACGGACGCATCGCCGTATCTGTCGAAGCCGATGCAGGGGCGGGCGTGACCTATGCCGTCACGGTCGACGACAAGCCCCTGATACTGCCCTCGGCGATGGGGCTCGCGGCATGCGGAACCTCGCTGCAGGGAGCGACGATAACAGGCGTATGGCACTCCTCCCACGACAAGCTGTGGACAGCCCCCTGGGGCGAGAACAAGCGGCACCGCAACCGTTACAACGAAATGTCCGTCGCAGTGCGGAAGCCGGATAAAAGCATGGCCTTCACGCTCCGCTTCCGCGCATTCGACGACGGAATAGCATTTCGCTACGAACTGGCGCAGCCCGATTCGCTGGCCGTGACGGACGAACTGACGGAGTTCCGGTTCGCAGATGAGGGTCATACGATGTCGTGGTCCATACCCGGCAATTTCGAGACCTATGAACTTCAGTACCGCGAGCAGCCCGTCGCACGGATTACGGATGCAAACACGCCCTTCACGTTCCGCACTGGGGACGGAATATTCGGAGCCGTGCACGAGGCGGCCCTGTACGACTGGCCCGAGATGGTATTGAGGCGCGACAGTGCGGGGGTGCTGAAAGCCGACCTCGCGCCCCTGCCCGACGGCGTGAAGGCGTACATTCCGGGACGCTTCACGACGCCCTGGCGCACGATACAGATAGCAGACAGGGCCGTAGGCCTGATTAACTCGTCGCTGGTGCTCAACCTGAACGAACCTTCGAAGATCGAGGATACCTCATGGATCGTGCCGCAGAAGGATGTCGGGGTATGGTGGGGAATGCACCTCGGAACGCAGGTATGGACGATGGGGCCGCGACACGGAGCAACGACACGGAATGCCATCCGGCACATCGACTTTGCTGCGGAAAACGGCATACAAGGAGTGTTGTTCGAGGGCTGGAACAAAGGATGGGAGAACTGGGGCGGAAACCAGCAGTTCGACTACCTCGAACCCTATGCGGATTTCGATCTGGAGCGAATAGCCGCCTATGCCCGTGAAAAGGGCGTGCAACTGTGGATGCACAATGAAACGGGAGGAAATATTCCTGAGTACGAAGCCGTCCTGGAAGCAGCGATGAGGAGGTATGCCGAACTGGGGGTTCACACGCTCAAAACGGGATATGCAGGGGGATTCAAAGGCGGTTACCTCCATCATTCGCAGTATGGAGTGCAGCACTATCAGCGGGTCGTGGAAACGGCGGCGAAATACCGGATCATGCTCGACGTACACAAGCCGATAAAGGAGACGGGGATACGACGCACGTGGCCCAACATGATGACACGCGAAGGGGCGCGGGGCATGGAATGGAACGCATGGTCGGAAGGGAATTCGGCAGAGTATCTCACGACGCTGCCCTTCGTGAGGATGCTGAGCGGACCGATGGACTACACTCCGGGAATCTTCGACATCGACTATTCCACAGCGAAGGCCGACAAGGGACGGATCGAGTGGAACGGGCCCAACGCGGAATGCTGCATAAAGACCACGCTGGCACGGCAGATAGCAAACTGGGTGATCATATACTCGCCCCTGCAGATGGCCGCAGACCTGATCGAGAACTACGAAGGGCATCCCGCATTCCGGTTCTTCCGCGACTTCGACGCAGACTGCGACTGGTCGAAGGCATTGCAGGGAGAGATCGGCGACTATATCGTCGTTGCAAGACGGGCCAAAGACAGACACTTTCTCGGGGCAGGAACGGACGAGAAGGCAAGGACGCTCGTGCAGAAGCTCGACTTCCTCGAACCCGGAGTGACGTATACCGCGACCATATATGCCGATGCTCCGGATGCGGGGCGCAATCCGGAGGCATACCTGATCGGGAAGCGGGCGGTGACGGCACGAGATACCATACGCATCGAGATGGCTGAACGGGGCGGGCAGGCAATAACTTTTATTCCGGCAGAGAAATAGAAGATGCCGGTGGCACGGGGAGGCCACGACGGAAAGCCGACAGGGAACAATGAGAAACGGGATCTGATCCATATCAGACCCCGTTTTTCGTATCAGGAACGATGTCGTCTTTTTTTACGCCTTTGTTGCATCTGCCGTTGCTGTTCTTCATAAGCCTGCGTGTCGGCCAAATCCAATACCGTATCGACAATGCCAGAAATAGGATTGGCGGCATGGTTTTGCACTTCATGTTTCTGTTCCGCCTGTCGTTCTGCAACCTGTTGCGCCTCTTTCGGAGCCGGATACAATTCGTTGAAGACATTCGCCTAGAACTCTTTTCCCAGCACCGACCCGTTGGCAACGATGCCGTCGTTATGGTCAATGAAAGTCACGCCATAGATTCTGCCGACCGGATTGATGCGGAAGATAGCGTCGATGTTCTCCGCCTTGAGCAGCTGCCGAAACTCGTCCCGCGTATTGTGCGGACTCATGGCATCCCGGACTGTCTGTCGCAGCCGGTCGAGCGACCCGTCCTGCTTCAGCGCACTCTTCGACCGCTCGTAATACTTTTGAAGAGCCTTGTAGCCGACATCCCGGCCGATACGGCTCGATTTGAACGGAGTGCCGATTCCGTAGCCATCGTCGGTCATGGCACCGTAAATCACTCCGGCATAGTCCCGTCCGTCGACGGTTCCCGTACGTTCCTCGACCGAAACATTGAGCAGCTCCAACAGGGTGCGGAATTCTCCATACGACGAGCATTTGTAATTTCGCAGACACGACCGGGCGACGGACGAAATCTGTTGCTTGACATTCCCCTCGGGATAATTCACCTTCCGCAACCCCTCCTTGTCCGTCAGTTCCTGCCCCTTGACGCTCGGATGCAGGCCGTATTTGCGCTCCAAGTCACGCAGAATCTCCATCGAGCGCCGGGCCTCGAAATCGTGCGGAAGTTTGCGGCCCTGCTCATCGATCCGCAGCGACACGATATGGATATGCTCTCTGGAAATGTCCTTGTGCTTGAAAACGATATAGGGCTGTTCGCCGTAGCCCATACGCTCCATGTACTCGCAGGCGATGTCCCGGAGCTGTTCGTCGGTCAGCCTGTCTTCCGGCGAAGGGTTCAGCGAGGCATGGAAAACCGTATTAGTAGTTCTCCGGTTGGCTTCGAGGTATGGCCGGAAACTATCCATACAAGCGTCAATATCAAGGCGTCCGCGTTTATCGTATGGTTCGAGCATTTTCTGCCAGAACAGCACTTCGGCTTCATCCTTATCCACTTTCTCCTTGTTATAATACAACGCTCCACCGGGCGAGGAGCCCGATCTTATATTCGCAACCACTCCTTAGCTTGTTTTGCGAGGTTCAGAATCTCGATACTGAGGGCTTTCAGCTCGCGGGTTCGCTGCTCCAGCATAGCGATCTGATGCGGGATCGCAACGTTGGAAAAGTGCGCGTTGATGGCCTTTACAATCTGGTTATAGTTATTCCCGAGCTTTTGAAATTGGAAATAAAAGTCATTCAGACGGGCAATAAACTGCA
>OLQX01000786.1_pt1 | contig 34240 bp, 28 predicted proteins | sample 1672581 | NCBI WGS metagenome assembly OLQX01 (sample SAMEA3136701, study PRJEB25190) | human gut metagenome | reverse complement strand
TGATGTTTGCGGATGGGAATATGATGAAGAGAAAGGATATCCAGAAGGTGGTATTGCACCAGGAACAAAATGGGAAGATGTTCCGGCAGATTTTGAATGTCCATTATGCTTTGTTGGAAAAGATCAGTTTTCTAAAGCAGAATAAATAATCAAGAAGAAGAGGAAGGATTTTTTTATGGAATTATTATATGTGTAGAGTCTGTGGACAGAGGATAGGGGAATGTGCAGCATGTTTCCGTATTGCTTCCATTTTGTTACCAATTGCTATCCTTTTACTACCATTCTGCCTCTTTTTTTCAGAATTGACCTGTGCTAATATTATCATAGACAAATGAGACATGAGCTACAAACTTACATTTCATTTGTTTCTCTTTTGCAAAAGAATACGGACAAAATATAAAGTGTCTGCTCATTGCCGGAATGGTGATGGGTATGGCGCTTTTTTTGATGCCGAAAACCGGGTGACGACCTGAAAAATGAAACAGGAGGAAATAGCATGGCATATGAATATGACCACGATTGCCCATTTGAAGCTTACATCACGAATCTCGGAAAATATAACGAAGGGGAGCTGGTAGGCGAATGGGTAAAGTTTCCTACCACGTCAGAAGATCTGCAAAAAGTATTTGAACGAATTGGAATCGGTTCAAAAGATGACTTTGGTAATCCTTATGAAGAATGGTTCATAAGTGATTATGATGTGTACGGCGGCAGACTGCCGTGAACCTGTGTAAGCAGAATAGGCTTGATGCCTGGGGCAGCCTTCGGGTTGCCTTTACATAGTTTCCACTTTCAAAAAATAAAAAAATTTGCGTTTTTGAAAGCGACATCTTGCATATACTATTAGCAGACAGTATAATAAGTACAGCGAAGCGGTTTCGAGAAATGAAAAAACTTCAATTTTTGAAAGCGGGTATGGAGTCCGGTGTCAGTCCTGCTCAGTTCATCTCTATTAATTTTGAGGATTTAAACTACGCATATCTGCAAACTGCAAAGGCACTGCATAATGAAATCACAAAACGAGCCACAGAAATCAACGGTAAAGCCTATTTGTTCTTTGATGAAATCCCGGAAGTAAAAGACTGGGAGAAGTGTATCAACTCCCTGCGTGTATCCCTTGACTGCGACATCTATATCACCGGTTCAAACGCAAAGCTTCTTTCCAGTGAGCTTTCCACTTATCTTGGCGGACGTTATGTGGAGTTTATTATTTATCCATTCTCCTTTTGCAGAGTTCCTGGAACTGTATCGCCCCATTGCGCCAGATGAACCGATCCAGAAATGCTTTCAAAAGTATCTTTTATCTGGAACTTCTGCGCCGGGACTATAAAGTTACAGTAGGCAAAACCGGAAACAAGGAAATTGACTTTGTATGCGACAAACACGGGGAAAAACTGTATGTTCAGGTTACCTATTTGCTGGCATCCGATGAAACCATCCAGCGTGAGTTTGGAGCATATGATAACATCCGTGATAACTACCCGAAATATGTTGTCTCTCTGGATGAATTCGACATGAGCAGAAACGGAATTAAACACCGCAACATACGGGATTTCCTACTGGCAGAGGAATGGAATTAAAAAAATAGCCGCTAATGGAATTCATTTTCCAAAAGCGGCTGCTCTTTTTATCTCTTTATTTCTTTAATTTAAATTTTTCAATTCATGTCATATGATTATCTTCCGGAGGTAGTACCACCATCAATGCACAGTGCCTGGCTTGTGATCTCGCGGGCGAAGTCACTTGCAAGGAATACGGTTGCCCAGGCAATATCTTCTTCCTTCTGATCATGTCCCAGCGGGATCATGCTCTTAACGGAAGCATTCCACAGTTCTTCACGTTTCTCAGGAGTCAGTTCATTATGAACTTCCGGATCCCAACCATTGTTCATGCCTTCCAGGATCTCTTCCCACATTGCTGTACGGATAATTCCCGGGAGAATAGCATTTACACGGACTCCATAAGGAGCTGCATGTTTTGCTGCGGACTGCATCAGGCTTGTTACAGCTGCCTTGGATGCGCTGTAGGTCTGGAGCATTCCCATACCGTCTCTGCCTGCGATCGAGGATACAAGGATCATGTTTCCGCTCTTATTTGCTTCCAGATGTGCCAGACCATGTTTGATCATATGTACGGTTCCCACTACATTGATATTGAACAGTCTCTGAACCTCTTCTGTAGTTGTATGCATCATATCCTGAAGGGAAATTACGCCTGCTGCATTTACGATCACATCGATCTTTCCGCCGCCAAATGCTGCTGCGTCAGCGATCAGCTTCTTAACGTCTTCTTCCACAGCTACATCACATTTTGTAAAGCCGCCCTTTACGCCAAGTGCCTCGATCTCTTTTACAGTAGCAAGGCCCTGATCTTCTTTACGGTTTGCAATATATACGTTTGCGCCACATCCTGCAAACTGAAGTGCCATCTCTTTACCCAGTCCACGTCCACCACCTGTAACAAGGACTGTCTTTCCAGTAAAATCAATATTCATTGCCATAACCAAAATCCCCTTTCCAGATATATGTTCTGTTTAACTCTGTTAATATTTTATCACTCTGTATGGAAATGTCAATGTTTATAATCTTAAGTTTTTACAGTTTTTCCCATAATTACAGGCTTTTCTTTTGTTAATTTTTTAATCAATTTTTTCAAAACAACCACATTTATTCTCCGGCCAGGTATCCTCCAAACCTTCCCGGTAATGGTACCACAGGATTTCTCCATCTGCCATGAATATGCCGATTTCTTTTATCCCGTCATGATCTAAGTCTTCCATCTGTGCTTTAGCCTGCCAGTCCGCTTCTTTTTCTGATCCCCATAAAAGAGTTCCTACTCTGGCCCCATTTGCGCTGTCATATACAGCATAGCCGTTCTTATTATCTAACGGGGAAAGGCAGAAAATGAGAGCGCCTTTATCGTCCAGGTGCAGGTCTTCGGAATAAGCCCTGTAAGTGCGCCAGTCGCTGCCAGGGATGTTGGAATCTGAACCGGAACCTGGTTCTGGCTCTGCATCTGTGTTTTCCGTAATGATCTTTCCGTTTTCTGTTGGACCTGCAACTGGCTCCTGGACCTGGATCCCATATAAGAGCCAGAATGTGCAGACCAATAAAAATACACTGACCAGAACCGGGATGATCCCAATGATCATTAAAATACGCCATTTTTTCTGCCCCGTCTTTCTGCTCTGGATCATGCCTGCTGCAATAAAACTAATTCCCAATAGCAATGTGGCTATTTCCAATCCAAACATCCATTTTCCCTCTTTCTTACAAATTATGAAACTGATCCTATTGTTCTGTATATCTGAACTATACAGCTGTTCCTTCAGGGAAAATATTAACTAAAGGTTAGTTTTAGAAACAGTTTTGGGGACTTTATTTTTTTACTATACACATTTCTATTTAAAGGCTATAATAATTCTGGAAAAATATGAGTATAGAGAGGGTATTCTTATGTACGATTTAAAAATGTTAGAAGAGATCAAAAGCCAGGAAGAGCGTATCCACTTTTCTTCTTTTGATTACAATGATGCTTACACACTGGGAACCATGCTTCGCGAGCGTGGTCTGACCACTCCAAAGCCAATCGCCATCCGTATTGTTTTTGATGATATTATCCTGTATCAGTCCTTCCTTCCGGGAACAGACGAAAGCAATAACCAGTGGATGAACCGCAAGCAGCACACGGTTGAGCGCTGCCATACTTCTTCCCTGCGTGCAGCTGTTGAGCGGGAATTAAACGGTGTAAAGGAAAACTGGCAGCAGGACGAGTCCCACTATGCATTCTGCGGCGGTGGATTTCCAATTATTGTAAATGATGAGTTCCGCAGTGTTGCCATGATCTCCGGTCTGCCTCATCTGGAAGACCACAGAAATCTGGTGGAAGTAATGGATCAGTTCTGCGCACAGAAGAACGCGTAAGATCTATTCCTATTATTGGTTCTCACAGCAAATATAAAACAGGTCGCGTATATTTCCATAAAATGTGATATCTGCGACCTGCTTTTTTATTATACGCATTTTTCTGCTATTTTTATCTATTACCTATCTATTCCCATTTTTTCCACACATCCGGCTGATAGCCTAAGGTAGACTGCTTTCCGTTTCTGACCACCGGTGTTTTGATCACCTGGGGATTTTCCAGGACTTTTTGCAGCTTATCTTCCTCTGCGATATATTTGATCAGGGACAAAATATCTTTGTCTTTCCCATCCCAGTTGATCATATTTTCCAGGCCTCCGTTTGCCTGGGCAACGGAGTTAAACTCGCCTTTTGACATGCCTTTTTCCTTCATGTCAATGAACTGGTATTTGATGCCACGCTCTTTGAAAAAGCGTTCTGCTTTCTTTGTATCATTGCACTTTTTTGTGCCGAAGATCTGGATGTTCATAAAATATGTCCGCCTTTTTCCTGAAAATCTGTGTTTTTATTCATATCTTCACTCATGATACCATGCTGCATTTGTCTTTACAAGCCGTCTTTATCTGCGGATCACCTGGATCTCCTGCTCTGTGCCAAGATCTACCGGTTTGAAGGTGTTTTCCAGGCCTTCTGTAATATAGATCTGGCCTTTATCATCTTCTAAGACTGCCTCGTAATTCTGGTGGCTGCGCCAGTGTTCAGCCGCTTTTTCCGGACCCATGACAAAAAGGGCAGTGGAAAGACCATCACAGAGGAAACCGCTGTCACTGATAATGGTCACAGATACCGGCCCATTTTTAGCCGGAGCACCGGTTTTAGGATCCATAATGTGCCAGCAGACCTGACCGTCATCACCTGTGAAATAACGCTCGTAGCCACCGGAAGTAACCACCGCCTTATCTGTTACAGAAACACCTCCCAGATAACGGTCCTCTTCTGCTGCCCGGATACCGATGAACCAGTCAGACCCGTCCGACTTTGTACCTACTGTCTGGATATTTCCTCCCAGACTGAAAAGAGCAGAAGTAACACCTTCTTCTTTCATCAGGTTTGCCAGGACCTCTGCTGTATAGCCTTTTCCTACACTTCCCAAATCTACCATCATATCCGGTTCTATGGATACAGTATTACCATTTACCTGGATCTTGCGGTAATCTACGCGGGAGACTAATGCTTTGCGTTCTTCCTCATCGGGGATGCGATGTTCACCTGTGGTAAAGCCCCAGGCTTTTACAATGGGATAGGCGGAAATGTCTAAGGCACCGTCTGTATCTTTGCAAAGTTTTAGTGACTGAAGCATCAGATTTGCAAATTCCTCTGCAAAGTTCTCATTCTTCTTCTCGTTTAAATTCCACATGGGACTTCCTTCTTTTGTCACAGAAAGTGTATCTTCCAGTTCTTCTATTTTCCCCCGGACTTTTTCTTCTACGTCATCATTTCCGCCATAGATCTGGAACTGCATCACTGTGTCCATGGCAAATACGGTAAAGTTCTTTTCTTCGGATCCTGTCTCTGTACGCAAAACAGGGCGGTCATTTTTGACCGCCTCTGTTTCTGCTGTTTTTGTAGATGCACTGCATCCGCATAACATCAGTGTCAGGATCACCAGACACCATTTTTTCAATTAGATTTCTCCTTCTGTTTCGGTTGCTTCTGTATCTTCGGCAACATCGTCAGCTGCAGTGTCTTCGGAAACATCTTCATTGGAGTCTTCGGAGTCCTTATCCTCAGATGCATCTTCCTCTGGCTTATCCTCTGCCGGCTCTTCTGCAGTATCTTCCTTATCTTCCTCAGAAGGTTCGGTTACTTCATCTTCTGCCGGAACTTCTTCTGCATCCTTATCAGCCGGCTCTTCCTCAGCCGGAACTTCCGGAACAACTGTTTCATCCTTTGTTTCAGGAACAGTTACTTCTTCCTGAGCCTCTTCTTTCATTTCCTGCTCATCTAAAAGTTCTTCCTCTGCTTCGGTTGGGTCTACCAGTTCGCCATCTCTTACATAGAATACATAAGAACCATATTCGCTCTTCTTACTGTAAATAGTAACTTTGATCAGATCACCTGTTTCGTAAGCATCGAAACCATCCTTAGCAAAATCAATGTAATCTTTTCCTTTTCCCATACCATCACTTTCAGGTGTTGTACCTACTTTAAACTGCTGATCTGATATAGAACCATAACTACAGCTTTCATACTGATGCTGTCCTACCATTATATAATCTATAGCACCAAGATAGGTATCTCTTGAAATATCGTTTATGGTGTCTACTTTAAGGAGTAAACGATATGCTTCATACTTTGCCAGGAAACTATCTACTGAAACTTCTTCAAAAGTGATATCCTTATCACTTTCATCGTTTCCATTATCTCCGGAATTATCTTCACCAGGTGCTGCAACTAATTTGCCTGCTTTCAGATAGAATACATATGGATCATAGCCTGCTTTAGCAGTAGAGTAAATAGTGACTTTAACCGGAGTGCCGTCTGTACCAAAATCAGCAATATCAGTTGTAAAATCGATATATTCCTGCTCTCCGGTTTCTGTATTAGTGCCACCCTGCTTAAATTTATTTGAGTTTTTGCTAATATCTGGAGTACCATAAGAATATTTTACATCTCCAACCTCAATATAATCGATAGCTTTTAAGTAAAGATCTCTGCTGACATCGTTAATTTTCTCATCAGTAAATGTTAAGCGATATGTATCATAATCATCAAACCAATATTTTACATGAGCTTTCTCAAAGGTAAGTCCCTCAACGCCCTCATCTTCTCCGGCATTACCATCAGACTCAATAATTACTTCAATTACCTGGCTCTTGTATCCATCTGCTTCAATTGTGAGTTTATGTGTACCAACCGGTAATTCAGATGTATCAATGGTAATCTCTGTGTCATTTACTGTTGTGTCAAGTTCTTCTTCTCCATACTTAACAGAAGTAATTGCTTTCAGATATTCTGCATTGCCTTTCAGTGTCCATTCATTTCCTCGCTGGATATTAAGCTGTCCAGTAAGCTTTGGAGCATCCTTATCTTCTGCAGGAGGAACAATTTCGGAACCAGATTTCAGAGCATATTTACCATTGCTGTTCTTTACAGCAGTAAGAGTAATGGTATCATATCCTTCTGCCTCAACAACAATTTCAACTGTATCACCTGTAAATCCAGTATCAACAGTCATACGCAGGCAGTCATTAATGCTACCGTAACCACTGTCTACAACAGAAGCTGCGAACTCATTATTATTATATCCAAGTCCAAGTAATGCCTTTGTATAAGTCACATCACCAACCGTAACAGATTTTACTGCGTCAAGATAATCTGCCAGCGCCTTCTTAGCATCAGTATCTGTACCATTCTCGAAAGTAATGTAATAGTTGGCAGGAGACATAAAGAAGCCAGCTTCCTTGTACTCCAGGCTCTTTACAACCGGAACAAACGTAACCTCAGGCTCGTCAACACCTTCTGCAACTACGATCTGTGCTGTTAACGCATCTACATATCCCTTTGCGCGAAGAGTCAGTGTATGTGTTCCAGGTTTGATGTTTCCGATGGTCAGGCTCTTCTTGTCAGCAGATATCTCATAATATGCTGCATCGCTTCCTTCATAGCCCTTTGTATAAAGGGTATCATCCTCATCTAAAACTACAGAGGTCAGATACTTTAAGAAACCGCCTTCAGAACCGGTTACATCTACTTCTGCGTCTGCATAGTATCCCTGGATCTTGCCAAAGGTTCTCTTATCAGATGCATACTCATTCTTGCCATCTGGATACTTCACAGTCAGAGTCAGTCCCTCTTCCAGAAGCTGATCATAAGTGATCTTAAATGCATTCATCTGGTATCCGTCTGCTTCTACTGCGATCTTGTATTCTTCTCCCGGTGTGAACAGGCTCTGATCCAGAGTTAAAGTTCCCTTTTCAACATCTACTGTATACTTGTCTTTTGCAAGTCCGGTCCAGCTGTCATTGATCACAACATTTTTGATAGCAGCCAGATACTGTGCATTTTCATGCTTCAGAACAACATTTTCGCCTTCCTTGTTCTGCTCTACTGTGAATGCACCAGCTGCCGGGCGGGCAAAATCACCGTTATTCTGGATCTCACCTAAAAGACCATCTTCCAGAACTTCCTTTGCAGTTGCCGGACTGTTGCTCCAGGTCACACCGGTTCTCTTGTAATCCTCAAAGGAAAGGATCTGATCGTCTTCGTATTTCTTATTTTCTACGCTGGATACATAATCGGTCCAGTCATAGTATTTTCCTTCTGCTCTGTCAAATACTGCATCCTTGATAATGTTGTACCACCAGTCTACAACTGCCTCAGACTCAGCTGTAGATCTTCCAGCTTCTTCCAGAAGTTCTGCATTTACCAGCAGGTCGGTATCAAATACCAGATTTGCAGAAATAGCGCTGCTTCCGGAACTGCTTTCGCCGGAGCTGCTGCCTCCGCCTGAACCTGTGGATGCTGTGGAGACGCCATCAAATGAATACTGGGAAATTCCCATTTCATCCTTGGATGGAACATTTTCACCATTTGTTACTTTAAATCTGACAGAGGTTGCCTTAAATCCGTCTGCATATACAGTCAGCTTGTAATTGCCCTTATATTTTAAATGATCTACATTATCATTATAAAGGACAAACAGATCCTGGCTGAACAGGAACCAGTCATCGATCTCGTTTAATTCTACCGTCTCAGTTGGTCCTTCCAGAACCACACGGCTGATCGGTGTCTCAATTCCGTATACCATGTTTTCAACCTGGAAATGCAGGTTTACGCCAGACTGGGCTGTTTCCTGTAATTTCAGAACAGGTGCCTGGGCATTTACTACATGGATCGGAACAAGAGCAGATGTACCTGCCTTGGACTCTACGCGGACATAATATCTTCCGTTGTTTGTGAAATTGCCCTGTCCGCTCTTAATGATCAGTTCGCCTACGCGGCCACTTCCATGAGCTACATCTTTTGCACGGTCAAATACAAGATCACTGTTGATGGTGTTCTTATTTTCATTGTACTCTACCAGCTGAAGGCGGTTAATTCCGTCAAACCACTCTTTCTCATCGTCGGTATTGTAATTGAACATAATGGTTACAGTTGCTTTTCCATCTTCGCCTAATTCTGCATCCGGTGAATAAGCAGGATGAGCCACCGGCTTTTCTCCAAGAGCGAATGTTGTCTTAGATGGTGAATATCTTACAGAACCATCATCTGCATAGTTGGTCAGATAGTAATCCCAGATGGATACCGGTCCGTGTGTCATGATCTTTTCAGGAAGATAGCTTTCTCCTGTGTAGATAATACCATCTGCTGCAGTATCATCTAAGGAAACGGTCTGTACCTGTGCCCCGTCATCATTGCTGCTTACAGTAAGAACAGCCGGTGCCTTTGTAACAGCCAGTTTGCATATACTTCCATCATCAGTTACATTTGAAAGAGCTGCAGTTACATCTACGCCATCTGCATAGACCTTTGTATTGCCTGCATTATAGCCATCTTCAAATGCTACCGTGATCCACCAGCCAAGGGAATTTAACTCTGTCAGTTTTGTCTGATACTGCTTTACAAAAACTGCTTTATTCTGGTCTGGCTGGTTATTTCCATTGTTGGAATTGTTGCCATTGTTTGTATTGTCGTTGCTGGAATTACTGTCGTTGGTATTTCCATTGTTAGTGTTTCCGTTGTTGGTGTTTCCGTTGTTGGTGTTTCCATTATTTGTATTGCCGTTATTGGCATTATTATTTCCGTTATCTGTACTGCCGGAGCTGCTGTGGCTGCTTCCACCGCCACCTCCGCCTCTTACAGTGGTCTTAGAATTGGTATCTTTTCCAGGATTACTTGAAAATCCTTTTCCAGGCACTACCTGAATGTTTCCATTTTCATCTACCCACTGTCCGTCTGCATTGACTTTGTAGCCATCTGGTGTTACACCATTTGCAAACATTTTTCCAGTGTTCTCTCCTGCTGCCGGCTCAAAATAATAGCTGCGGCCATCGACCCACTGCCATCCGGTTACTGCTGCACCTTCGGTGCTGTCTGCAGTAGTGCTGAAGAAATACCATTTGCCAGCTGCATCCTGGTACCATCCGGTAACCATTTTGCCTTCTACAGCATCTGGTGTCTGATTAAAATAATAAGTACGGTCATTAATACGGAGCATGCCGGTTGCCATAATACCTGTCTCAGGCTGCAGATAATACCAGCCACTTGCAGTATGGACCCATCCGGTTGCCATTTCTCCTGAAGGCTTTCTATATTTCCAGCCTGCATCTTCTTTTACCCAGGTTCCCGCCTGCAGCTGTGACCCGGTTGCTGCCTGTGCACCAAAAGCAGTTCCTGCCTGCAAGGATGCAGCTGCAAGAAACATGGCTAACAGTGCTTTTGTTCTTCCTGTTTTTCTCATAAGTACAAAACTCCTCTTTTGTAGATTACTGAACATGTGAGTTAGTGCATGCTAACTCACACGCCGCATTAGTATACACTAACTGAAATTTTTTTGTCAATTATGAGGGGCAGTTTTATTTTGATAAAATTTTTCAACAATAAATCGTGCAGGTTATTGGAAAAATTTCCATTAAGAAAAGTTGTTATCAGTTTATTGTTATAGTTTGGTGAGAATAACGCAGAATTGGCTTAAATAAAGGATTTTTCTGAATTTGTTAAAAACAGGACAAATAGAAAAGGGACCGCTTATGGCAGTCCCCTTTGTTATCAAGAATTTTTCTCATTTTTTGAAATATCATGTCTTTTTATGACGGACATCCCAGTTGTAACCACTTGGCATCGTCTAAATAATACGTTCCATTTTTTGACGAAGGGCTCGGGTAGTCCCTTCAATATCTTCTGCTGCAAAAATACCGGATACAATGGCAGCTCCTGCTACACCGCTTCCCTGCAGTTTTTCAATATTATCCAGGCAGATACCGCCAATGGCTACTACCGGGATCTTTACAGATGCGCAGATTGCCTGCAGCTGTTCCATCGTCATAGGGCGGGCATCTTTTTTGGTTGATGTGCCAAATACGGCACCGCTGCCCAAATAGTCAGCCCCCTGTGACTGGGCTTTTAATGCCTGTTCTACCGTTTTGGCTGTGACTCCCAGGATCTTATCCGGTCCAAGAAGTTGTCTTGCAAGACCGGCATCCATGTCATTCTGGCCTACATGGACACCGTCTGCACCACAGGCTTTTGCCAGTTTTATATTGTCATCGATCAGGAGAGGAACATTGTATTTTTCTGTGAGAGCGCGCATTTTCTTCGCCTCTTCCAGATATTCTTCCACGTTGTCATCCCGCAGTCCTTTTTCACGAAGCTGCACCATGGTGGCGCCGCCTTTTAAGGCTGCTTCTGTCTGCTCATAAAGACTCATTTTCCCGGTCCAGGCCCGGTCGGTTACTGCATAGATCAACAACTGGCTTTTGTCAAATTTCATGGTTCTCTCCTTTTCTCATATCCATCATCCACTCACAAACCCGCGCTAACGCGCTCTACTGTCTGCTATCGCAGACTGTTTGTTCGTTAATGGCCCAAGAAAAACAAATGTCTGCTTCGCAGCCGCTTGTTTTTCTTTTGGGCTCATTTCATTCATCAAAAATACTTACGATCTCGCCGTCTAAAATGCGGTTCATATTTTTTACAGCACAGAAGTTGCCGCACATAGAGCAGGTATCTTCTTTTTCCGGCTTCGCAGATGCTCTGTAGTTTCTCGCCTTTTCCGGATCAATGGAAAGCTCAAAGGTCTTTTCCCAGTCCAGTTTCTTTCTTGCCATTCCCATCTGGCGGTCCCACTCGGAAGCGCCCTTAACACCTTTTGCAATATCTGCTGCATGGGCTGCGATCTTGGAAGCGATGATGCCTTCTTTTACGTCATTCAGATCCGGCAGGCGTAAATGTTCAGCCGGTGTTACATAGCATAAAAAGGCTGCGCCGTAGGTTGCTGCGATGGCACCTCCAATAGCTGCTGTAATATGGTCATATCCAGGTGCAATGTCTGTAACCAAAGGTCCTAATACATAGAAAGGAGCGCCTTTGCAGATGCTCTGCTGGATCTGCATATTGGCTGCGATCTGGTTAAGAGGCATATGGCCCGGTCCTTCTACGATCACCTGTACATTTTTCTCCCAGGCTCTTCTTGTCAGCTCTCCTAATGTTACCAGCTCTTCGATCTGGGAAACATCGGTGGCATCTTCTAAGCATCCCGGACGGCAGGCGTCACCTAAACTGATGGTCACATCGTATTTCTGGCAGATATCCAGGATCTCATCAAAATGCTCATAGTATGGATTTTCCTTTCCGGTCATCTCCATCCATGCAAAGATAATGGAACCGCCTCTGGATACAATGTTCATAAGGCGTTTATTTTTCTTGAAACGCTGGGCAGTTGCACGGTTGATACCAATGTGGATGGTCATAAAATCCACACCGTCCTGTGCATGCATTTCCACGATCTTTAACCACTCTTCGGTGGTGATATCTTTCAGTGCCTTATGATAGTATACCACTGCGTCATAGATCGGTACAGTACCAATGATAGCTGGGCATTCAGCAGTCAGTTTTCTTCTGAATTTCTGGGTATCTCCCCAGGAGCTTAAGTCCATAATGGACTCTGCGCCCATTTTTACTGCGTCATTTACTTTCTGAAGCTCCATATCCAGGTCTTTGCAGTCTCTGGAAGTTCCCAGATTTACATTGATCTTGGTCTTTAACATGGAGCCGATACCGTTTGGATCCAGGCATTTGTGGTTTTTGTTTGCAGGAATTGCTACTTTTCCCTCTGCCACCAGCTGCATTAACCGGGCTGTATCCATCTGCTCTTTTTCTGCTACTGCCTGAAGCTCCTTTGTAATAATTCCTTTTCTGGCAGCATCCATCTGTGTTGTGTAGTCCATTTTCTTTCTCCTTCACATAATAATATTTTTCCACAGAAGGGGTACCTGGACGGAACGTTTTCCACATTTGCTGCACAGATCTCTAGCGCATATGTGGATCATCTGGATTTGCGCAGAAACAAAAAAAACGGTCCGCCCACATAAGGAACGGACCGCAAAATATACGCACGATACGCAAATATAATATGCGACACATTATTTCCCTACGTTGGCATTACCCACATCAGGTACAATAGGTCGAAGTTCGATTACTTCCTCTCAGCCTGCTTCACAAGCTCCCTGTTCGTATTCAGAATAACATTTATTGGTAAAAATTGTCAAGTTGTTTATCAAAACACACCACTTTATGGCGCCGGATACATTGATATTCCCCTTTGGAATAACCGGCATTTTTTCTCAATAAGTGCTTCTTTCGGCTGTTGCTTTATCAGCCTTGTTGTATACTGTCTTTTTTTCTGTTATAGTAGTTAGCATTAACTTACTGTTTATTGTACTTCAGGAGGATCTTATGGAATTACGTCAGCTGGAATATTTTATGATCACATGTGAAAAAGGCAGCTTTAACCAGGCTGCAGAGTGCCTTTATACCACACAGCCCAATGTGAGTAAAGTGATCAGTTCCCTGGAAAAAGAACTGGGACGGCCTCTTTTTGAGCGCAGCAGCCGGGGGATCCACATTACCCCCTATGGTGAAACGGTCCGTGAATATGCCCAGAATATCCTGCACAATATAAGCCTGATCAACTCACTGACCGATCACAACCAGGGAAAAAAATTCAGTCTGGCCACTTATCCCAGCAATATGATCTCCCGTCTGTTGACTGATTTTTATAAAGAAATGGGAAATTCCTACATTGTAGAACATTTAGAAGGCACGGTGGAAGAGATCAGCAACCGGGTAGCCCAGGGACTTTCTGAAATTGGCATCGTTTATATTGCACAGAAACAGCTCCACCAGTTCCAGCATATCCTGTCCCACAAAAAGCTGAAATTCGTTCCTCTTGACAGCAAAGAAGCCTGTGTTTACGTTGGTCCAAAGCATCCCCGCTATCATGATGAAAGTATTGACTTTCAGGACCTTTCTTCTCTTTCCTTTGTACGGGGTGTAAGGGATTTTTTCTCTGTAGAGCACCATTTGAACCATGTGAGCCTTGGGGCGATCAGCACAGAGCAGCTCCACTATGCAGTCTATACCAACAGTGATCATCTGACTGTCAATCTGTTACTGAACACAGATATATGCAGCCTCGGCATTAATTTTCTCTATGACCAGTACCGCCAATATGATGTTCGCCAGCTTAGGATCAATAATTGTGAGCCTTTTCTCCTCATCGGCTACATCTGCCCGGATCATGCAAAATTAAGTAAAGCTGCTGAATGGTTTATCTGTCATTTTAAGGAAATTTTATAAGTTTTTTCGCCCGGTTATAACATTTTGGAATAACTAAGCCCCTCCAATTTCATTAGTAGTAAGTTTTGCCTAACCCATGTTATACTTTCTACCGTTCGCCTCAGGCGAATGAATAAACAACATTATGTTCTTTTTACAACAGGAGGAAACTTATCATGAAAAAAAGATGGGGCACAATGCTTCTGGCAGGTCTCTTAGGCACCGCCTTATTAAGCGGCTGCGGTTCATCCGCTTCTGACTCTGCATCTTCTGCTGCAGAGTCCAATCCTTCAGAAACTACCACCACAGCTGAAGGTACAAAGGAAGACCTGATCTTCGTAAACTACCGCGATATCCGCGATTTAAACCCACATTTATATGCCGGCGAAATGTACGCCCAGGAAATGTTATATGAGGGCCTGGTCAATATTACCTCTGACGGTTTTGAAGGCTGTCTGGCAGAAAGCTGGGATGTCAGTGATGACGGTAAAGTATATACATTCCACATTCGTCCAGGCGTAACATTTTCTGATGGCGAAAAGTGTGACGCATATGCCATCAAAGCAAACTTTGACGCAATCCTGGAAAATAAAGACCGCCATACCTGGCTGGAAATGATGCATCTGTTGGTAGGTGTAGATGCTCCCGATGAAAACACTTTTGTGATTGAATTATCCGAACCATATTATCCCCTTTTAACAGAGCTTGGTGTAACAAGACCATTTGCCATGATCTCCCCGAAAGCCATGAAAAACGGCAGCACCAAAGATGGGGTAGAAGCTTATATTGGTACCGGTCCCTATGTGCTGGATGAATTTGTTACCGATGAGTATGCTGTATTCAAGGCAAATCCGAACTACTGGGGCGAACAGCCTGCCATCAAAACCATCACCGTGAAAGTCATCCCGGATAATCAGACCCGTATCCTGGCTCTGGAAAAAGGTGAGATTGATATGATCTTCGGAAAAAATATGATCGACGCAGATGCCATTAATCAGTATCTGGACAGCGATCAGTTTACCGTGGAACTTTCTGATCCAACCTCTACCAGACAGATTGTTCTGAATACTTCCTCTGACATTCTTTCAGAGAAGGATGTACGTATTGCGCTCCAGCATGCAACTAATAAGCAGAATATCTCTGACGGTATTTTTTACGGACTGGAAAAACCGGCAGACACTCTGTTTGCATCCACTGTTCCATATTGTGATATTGAACTAGAACCATATGTTTACGACCTGGAACTGGCAGGACAGATTTTGGATGAAGCAGGCTGGAAAATGGGTTCCGGCAATGTCCGTGAAAAGGATGGACAGCCGTTAAATATTGATCTTCTCTATAATAGTGACAGCGTGACTGAAAAATCCATTGCAGAGTATCTTCAGAGCGAATACCAGTCCATCGGTGTTTCTTTAAACATCCACGGGGAAGAGGAGCAGTCCTACCGTGATAATATGAAAGCAGGTAATTTTGATATGGTATTCAATATCTGCTGGGGTACACCATACGATCCACAGTCCTCTCTTGCTGCCATGCGCGCTCCTGTATATGGTGACTATGCAGCGCAGCTTGGTCTGGATGATAAAGCAGAAATCGATGATGCCATTACCGAGATCCTGATCACCACAGATGAAAACAGACGCCAGGAACTTTATACCTATGTTCTGACCCATCTCCACGAAGATGCCGTTTATATTCCACTGACCTATGAGTGCAATAAGGCAATCTACCGCTCTGATATGAAAGGCTTCCACTTTACCCAGACTCAGTACGAGGTTCCATTCCAGGATTTCTCTTTCTAAATCTGGCAAAACAAACCTAATCTTGTGTATAAAGCCGTCTCCTCTGAGGCGGCTTTGTTCCAGTCGGATCCTTTTATTACATTTATTTTTTCAACGGGAGGTATTATTTTGAAACCCTATATTATCAAGCGGATCCTTTCTGCCATACCGCTCCTTCTCATCATTTCCTTTGTATGCTTCGTTTTTATCAACCTGATCCCTTCTGATCCGGCTGAAGTAGCTTTACGTGTACGCCAGGTACCTATCATCACGGAAGATGCCATTGCTGAGGTCCGTTCCCAGCTTGGGCTGGACAAGCCTTATCTGGTCCGTTACTTTACCTGGGTATTGGACTGTCTTCACGGTGATTTTGGCATCAGTTATGTAAACCCAAGCCGTACTGTTGCCGGAGAACTGCTGCGCTGTATGCCTGCTACTTTACAGCTTGCAGGTGCTTCCCTTATTATGGTGATCCTTTTAAGTCTCCCTATCGGCTTTCTTTGTGCTGTATATAAAGATGGCTGGTTTGACCGGATCATGCGGAGCCTTGTATTTATGACCACTGCCATGCCCCCTTACTGGGTCGGACTTCTGTTGATGTGGCTGATCTCCATTAAACTGGACCTTTTGCCTACCAGCGGAAACGGTACCATCAGGCATCTGATCCTGCCGGCTTTTACTGTATCCTTAAGCTATATTTCCACCTATATCCGCCTGATCCGCAACAATATGCTTGAAAATATGAAACAGGATTATGTACTTTATGCCAATGTACGCGGTCTCCCGCAGAGATCCATTCTGGTAAAACATATCCTGAAAAACTCCATGCATACCTGTATTGTTGCCATTGGCATGAGTATCCCACAGCTGATCTCAGGAACCATTGTAGTGGAAAATGTATTTGCATGGCCGGGACTGGGAACCTTGTGCATCAGTTCCATTTTCAACCGGGATTATCCCGTAATCCAGACTTACGTTCTGCTCATCGGTGTCCTGTTTGTTATGTTCAATCTGCTGTTTGACATCCTGCAGACCGTGTCTGACCCCCGTATGCGAAAGGAGAGCAACTAATGTTACACCGGTTTCTTCATAATAAAACTGCCGTTGGTACAATAACCATTGTACTGATCGTGGCATTCATGGGCCTTTTTGCCCCATTTATTGCTCCACATGATCCCTATGCCACCAATATTCTTAACAAATTTGCCCATTTCAGCAAAGAATATCCCCTTGGCACAGATAATCTTGGGCGCTGTATTCTCTCCCGCATGATCTACGGAATCCGTCCCACTCTTGGCCTGGCTGTGCTGACCATGTTAGGCACCATCGGTCTCGGCGCCCTGATGGGCCTTTTAGCCGGGTATTTTCGTGGCATTACGGAAGAACTGATCATGCGTATAGTGGATGTAATGCTGTCTTTCCCCAGTCAGATCATGGTTTTTGCTGTAGTTGCGCTGCTGGGCATTAACGTACAGAACGTGATCCTGGCAAATGTATTTATCAAATGGGCCTGGTATGCCCGTATGATCCGAACGGGCGTTATGCAGTACCGTGACCGGAACTTTGTCCAGTTTTCCCGCTGTGTAGGAACTCCGGAACGTTTTATCCTCTTCAGACACCTGGTTCCATCTATTGCAGCTGATCTGGCTGTCCTGTCTTCTCTGGATGTAGGCTGGGCCATTATCAATATTTCCACTTTGTCCTTCCTGGGACTTGGTGTACAGGCTCCTACTCCTGAATGGGGTGCTATGTTAAGCGAAGCAAAAAATGTCCTGACCAGTAATCCGGCCCAAATGCTGGTTCCCGGTATTGCCATCGTTATTCTGGTTTCTGCCTTTAACTTAATGGGTGATGCCATCCGTGATGTGTTAGACCCAAAGGAGGTGCTGTAATGTCTGCCGTTTTAAAAGTTGAAAACCTGAATGTAACTCTGACATATCGTAAAGCCTCCAAAAAGCTGGTAGAAGATGTGAGCTTTGAAGTCCACCCAGGAGAATGCCTGGGGATCCTTGGGGAGTCCGGAAGCGGAAAAAGCATGACTGTAAAATCCATCCTGGGTCTGTTAGATAAAAATTTCCAGGTTTCCGGAAGCGCTGTTTTTGATGGCCATGATCTTTTAAAAGAGTCAAAAGAAGAACTTCGCAGGCTCCGTGGAAGCCGGATCACCATGGTACTTCAAAACCCTATGACCTGTTTTGATCCTTTATACCGCATTGGAAATCAGATGGCTGAAACCTTCGCCGCACATACTGCATGGAATGCACAGGAAATACGTACCTGTTGCCTTAAGATCCTGGACCAGATGCAGATCTTAAATGGAGAAGAAGTTCTGGAAAAATATCCTCATCAGCTCTCCGGCGGTATGCTCCAGCGTATTATGATCGGTATTGCCATGGCATTGCAGCCGGAACTTCTCATTGCTGATGAACCAACAACTGCCATTGATGCCGTCACTCAATACGAGATCCTGGAAGAGTTTGTCCGCATTAAAAAGAATAAAAATACTGCCATGCTTTTCATCACCCATGACCTGGGAGCCATCTCCAAAGTAGCAGACCGCATCCTTGTTATGAACAGCGGACAGATCGTAGACAGCGGAGACTTTGAGCATATCCGAAATCATGCAAACGATCCCTACACCCGCCTGCTGATAGAAAAGCGTTCTGCTGTTATGTGCCACTACCGTGACATCTTACATGGAAAGGAGATATCCCATGCTTGAAGTAAATAATGTATGCGTCAGCTTCCGAAGTGAACGCCAGGAAAAGATTTTCGGAACTGCCAGAAACCAGGTGTTGTTTGATGTGTCCTTAAAAGTCTCACAGGGAACCTGTCTGGGAATACTGGGAGAATCCGGAAGTGGGAAATCTACCCTTGGCCGTGTGATCTGTGGTCTTTTAAAGCCTGACACCGGAGAAGTAAAGATCCAGGATGTATCTGTTTATGCCTCCAGAAATGGCCGGAAAAACCTTCAAAAACGCTTAAGTGTTGTTTTCCAGGATTACACCACTTCTGCCAATCCCCGTTTCCGTGTAAAAGAGATCATTGCAGAAGGACTGGCTGCAAGAGAACGAAATCAAAAGATCCGCCTGAACCGTTTGGAAGAGATCAACCGCCTGTTAGAGCTTGTTGGGCTGAATTCCTCCTATGCAAACCGGTATCCCCATGAGCTGTCCGGCGGACAGTTGCAGCGTGTATGCATTGCCCGGGCTGTAGCCTGCCAGCCAGAGATCATTCTTTTTGACGAAGCTATCTCTTCTCTGGATGCCCATACTCAGATTCAGATCATGGATCTGCTCCATGATCTGAAAGAAAAACTGGGGCTGACTTATATTTTCATTACCCATGACCTGACTTCTGTCACTTATCTGTGCGATGATGTGCTTTTTCTGTATCATGGCCGCATTACTGAACACATTCCTGTATCCCGTATTGCAGAAACAAAAGATGACTATGCCAGAAAGCTTTTGGCTTCTATTATCGAATTCAACTAAAGGAGATCTGAAAAATATGAGACTGTCTGACTTAAAAGCCGGCAGCAATACAAAGCAAACCCTTTTACTGCCAGTTGCCAGCCACTATCCCATAGAAATGACTGTTATCTGCGGAAGCTGTCCCGGAAAAACCCTTGTAGTGACCGCAGGTGTCCACGGCTGTGAATATGTAGGCATAGAAACCCTGAACCGTCTGAAAAAGGAACTGGACCCCATCGATCTTTCAGGGCGTATCATCCTGCTTCCCCTGGTAAATCCAGAAGGCTTTTACATGGGGTCCAAACAGATAATCCCTGCAGATGGTCAAAATTTAAACCGTACGTTTCCCGGAGATCCTGAGGGTACTTTTTCCAGCCGTCTTGCAAAGCTCCTTGAAGAAACACTGTATCCTGAAGCTGATTTTCTCATAGATCTCCATGGTGGTGATGTGAACGAAGCTCTTACTCCCCTGGTCTTCTTTCCCACAACTGTTTCTGACGCACTGGCCGCAAAAGCTTCTGCAGCTGCAGCCTCACTCTCGATTCCATATCGGGTCGCTTCTACTGCAAAAAACGGACTCTATAGCTGGGCTGCTCAGTGCGGTATCCCGGCACTTTTAGCAGAACGGGGAGAAAGAGGGCTATGGTGCGAAGATGAGGTCACAGCATGCAAAAGGAATATTTTTGAGTTAATGGCTCATCTTAAGATCAGACCTTTTTCAGATACTGACCTTCACCAGGAAGAGATCCGTCAGGCAGTTTATGAAGAGGCACCAAAAAATGGGTTCTGGTATCCTGCTGTCTCACATGCAGGTCAGAAATTAAAAAAGGGCACCCTTCTTGGCACCCTGAAAGATATTTATGGGAATGAAATTTTCCGATGTACAGCTCCATTTGATGGCGTTGTACTTTATTACACCCTGAGTCTGGGTGTAAAATGCAAAGATCCATTGATCGCATTTGGGGAGATTTAATATTTATTTTGCAGGCGTTGGGTTCACTCACAAACACGCGCTGGCGCGCTCTACTGTCTGCTATCGCAGACGGTTTGTTCGTTAAGGACGCAAGGAAAACAAATGCCGCTTAAAGCGGCGCTTGTTTTCCTTAAGCGTTCCTTATATCCGTCCCCCGCACTTCGGACAGTAGTTATAATCTTCGTCTGTCTCAAATCCGCAGCGCATACACTTCTTGTGGGGATTTCCGGAACCTTCCTGCCAGGTGCGGGTGTATTTTCCTTCCTGGACCAGGTGAAGGTCGGCGGATGTGATCGCCGGTTCTTCGCCTCTTAATATGGCTTTTCCGATCTCCGGCTCCAGCTCGTAAATGGCGCTGCAACAGGACATCTGCACATAAAAGCGCTTATTCCACTTAAACAGCGGGATAAAGAAAAAACTGAAATACATATAGGTCATAAAGACCTGACACTGGCTGGTGCTGCCACAGCTTCCGCAAAGAATGCTTCTTGCGTAGTTAAGCAGCTTCCGGCCCTGACTGATACCTCCGATAAACAGCATATTGCTGTCCTCCTTTTAAAAACAAATACTTTATAGAAACTGTCACTGGCAGTTTCTTTCAAACGCATGGAAACTAACAGACCGCCTGATGGCGGCATGACCATACACAAAAATTATAAGTCAGCACGGTACAATGAACAAACCACCTTGTAAACTGTGATCCATTTTCTGATCCGGGACTGCCTCTTTTCTTCTGTTCCTGCTGCCCGTCTTCCTGCATGCATCAGCTCATCCACTGCACTTCTGGCACTTGCCACAGCATAGTTTCCTGTAAGGCAGCAGCCTTCTTCCAGCCGTGAAAATGCTCCCACAAAGCCAAGATTTCTGCTTCCAGTTGGAACTGTTTTAGGCCGGTCTGTAAAATGATGAGGCCGAAGGGGCTGAAGTTTATCCTCTTCGCCCACAAAGGCTTCCGGTTCTCCCAGAGCAATATGCAGGTCAGCTGCCTTTTTCCATAATTTTCCAGAACCGCTGCCATTATCCATAATGCAGACATCCCCGGATCTCAGATCTATCTTTTCAAATACAAAAGCTTCCCGGTCAGTCTCTTCTTCCTGCAGTCTGCGTTTTACATACAGTTTTTTCACTGCCAGACCGGTTCCGCTTCCGTTGTCATTTCCATTTTCAAGCTCCAGATCCGTTACCTGAGTGTTTTCCAGCAACAATACGCCTTTGCGGCGCAGATACTGTTTCAGCAAACGGATCAGCTCCTGTCTTTCTTCCGGTGAAAGAAACAGAAATGGTCCTTTTAATTCCCATAAACTTCTGCGAAATTCCGCCAGATTGCTGTCTTTTTTCAGGCCAAACACACACTGGCACAGCTGCCACAGATCTGTCTCAAATATATGAGGTGTCCCACTGAACCAGTCTTCAACACTTAAAACATCCAGTCTTTCCTCTTCTGTACATAACAGCCGCCAGAGTGCCGGAAGGTCTGCACATCCCAGACGTTCTCCACCTTCTGTTTTTGGAAACGTAAACACTTTTTCCCCGGAACCTGGCAGTTTTCCACACAGTTCCAGAAAATCTTCGCAGTTTTCCCGGCTTACTACAAGAGGACCTGCATTTCCACATGCCTCCTCATTTTCCCCATACACCATAATACTGCTTCCAGGAAAATGGCAGTCTTTTATAAGCCAGACTGCTGCCGCCAGAGAGCTTAAACTATTTCCTATAATATAAGCCTTCTGCTTTCCATAATCTCGGCTGCGCACTACAGCTGCTTCCACAACCGCCAGTCTGGCATCATTTTTCGCTTTTTTATCTTTTTGTATCTGATAAGTCCATGCACCGGCTGCCGCGCCTAAACCTGCAGCCACAGCCAGCCGGATCCATCTTTTTTTATCTGACATAGGCATTTGCCTTTCTTTTTATAAACAGCCCACTTACTGCACGAAGTAATTAGCTAACTGGGCAAACTGCTCCAGGCTTAAAGCTTCTCCACGGACAGAAGGTGATACGCCCAGGCTCTCAATGGCCTTTGTGATCTCTTCTTTGGAAAATGAGATCTCCGGAGAGTTATTTAAACCATTTTGCAGTGTTTTTCTTCTCTGGTTAAAGGATGCGCGAATCAGCTTGAACATCAGCTTCGGATCTTTTACCTGTACCGGCGGCTCCTGATAGCGGGTCAGACGGATCACCGCGGAACCTACATTTGGTCTTGGGATAAAGCAGTTTGGCGGCACATTTGCCACAATATATGGGCTTGCGTAGTACTGCACTGCCAGAGACAGGGCGCCGTAATCCTTAGATCCCGGTCCCACCTGCATACGGTCTGCCACTTCTTTCTGGACCATAACCGTGATATTGTCGATTGGCACATTGCTTTCAAACAGTCCCATGATAATAGGGGTAGTAATGTAATATGGCAGATTGGCAACTACTTTAATCGGTCTGCCGTTGTTGTATTCCTTTACCAGTTCATTGATATCCACTTTCAGGATATCCTGGTTGATGACCTTTACATTGGAATAGTCTTTTAATGTATCTGCAAGGATAGGCAGCAGATTGGTGTCGATCTCCACTGCGATCACCTGTCCGGCACTTTCTGCCAGATACTGGGTCATGGTACCAATTCCCGGACCAATTTCCAGAACGCAGTCATCCTTTGTAATACCTGCTGCGCTTACAATTTTTTCCAGAACATGAGCATCGATCAGGAAATTCTGGCCGAAGCGCTTCTGGAACGCAAACTGATATTTCTGGATGACTTCAATTGTTTTTTTCGGATCTGATAATTTCTCATTCATTTACGATTTTACCTGCTTTTGTCTTCTTTCTGTTTCTATTATTTTTATATCATTTCGCTTCCACCCGCCAGTGACGGGCAGATCTGCATCTATAAACGGTAAAGCTTTCTGGCATTATCCCAGGTCATTTTCTCCACTGTTTCCCGGTCCACCCCCTTAAGAGCTGCCAGCTGATCTGCCACATAGGTCAGGTTCAGGGAAGAATTTCTCTTTCCCCGGTTTGGAACAGGTGACAGATATGGGCAGTCGGTTTCCAGTACCAGGCGGTCTAAGGGGGCATATTCTACGGTTTCTACCAGTTTTCTGGCATTTTTAAAAGTAAGTACGCCGCCAATGCCAAGGAAAAATCCCATATCCAGGTACTCCCTTGCCATTTCCTTTGTATAAGAAAAGCAATGGATCACACCACCGATGTCCGATCCGTGTTCTGCCTTCATAATATCCAGGGTATCTTTTGCAGCATCACGGCTGTGGATGATCACCGGAAGCTTTAACCTGCGGGCCAGATCTAACTGGGCCACAAACCATTTTTTCTGGATCTCTTTATCCGGCTCTTCCCAGTAATAATCAAGGCCGATCTCACCAATGGCACGGACTTTTCCGTCCTGTCTTTCTGTGCACCAGGTCTCAATATCTTTTAAGCCTTCATCAGACAGTTCTGCGCTTTCACTTGGATGTACGCCTAATGCAGCATACATGAAATCATGGTTTCTGGCAAGCTCCAGTGTAGTCTTGCAGCTGGAAAGACTGGCAGCTACATTTGTAACAGCGTCAATGCCATTTTCTTTAAAACTGGCTAAAAGCTGCTCCCTGTCCTCGTCAAAGGCTTCATCGTCATAATGGGCATGTGTATCAAATATCATGTTGCTTATGCCTCCTGCAGATTAAATACATATTTGTCCAGGCGGTCAAAGGCCTCTTTTACCCTGGACAGCGGCAGAGCCAGGTTCATACGGATATGACATGGGCCGTGGAAAGCTACTCCGTCCTGCCAGATCACGCCTACTTCAATGCCTGCTGCCTGAAGCTCTGTAATAGTCTTTCCATGTTTTTTGCACCATTCTGTGCAGTCCAGGAAAAGCATGTAGGTGCCTTCCGGCTTGGAAACATTGACTCCTTCAAAATGCTTTTCAATGTAATCGCAGGCATAGTTTACATTTCCACTTAAGACCTCTTTTAATTCATCCACCCATTCATAACCTTCCAGCTTATAGGCACCAATTAATGCATACATAGATAACAGGTTCATGCTGTTATAATGGCTTAAAGAGGACTCTTTTAAAATGCGGTCCCTTAACCAGTCATTGTAGATAATATGATAACTGCCAATCAGACCAGCCAGGTTAAAGGTTTTAGACGGAGCATAAAGTGCTACGGTCCTCTGCTTTGCATCTTCCGATACAGACTGGGTTGTAATGTGTTTATGTCCATTTAAGAGAAGGTCAGACCAGATCTCATCAGAAACTACATATACATCATGTTTCTTGTAGATCTCCATGGCCTTCTCGATCTCCCAGCGCTCCCATACACGGCCGGTTGGGTTGTGCGGGCTGCAGAAAATAGCTGCATGGATATGGTTCTCCACGATTTTCTTTTCCATATCCTCAAAATCCATGCGATATACATTATTCTCATCCTTCACTAACGGGCTGTGGACAATGTGATAACCGTTGTTGGTCAGGCTCTTTGTAAAACCGATATAAGTGGGAGAATGAAGCAGTACACTGTCACCTTTCGAGCAAAGTACATTTAATGCACTGACCACACCGCCTAAAACACCATTTTCATATCCAATGTGCTTTGGTTCCAGTCCCTCTATGCCATTTCTGGTCTTATGCCACTTGATGATAGCGTCAAAATATTCTTCTCTTGGAGAAAAGTAACCATAGGTAGTATGTTTTGTTCTCTCAATAATCGCTTCCGGGATCGTATGTACAGCCGGAAAGTTCATATCTGCCACCCACATTGGGATAATATCAAAACCTTCCTTCGTCTTCCCCGGCCATTTGATCCAGTCAGCCTCAAAAGGTTCCACTGCAATCGAGTCTTTTCCCTTTCGGTCTAAAATTGTTGTGAAATCGTATTTCATTGTATTTTCGTCCTTTCTGCTGCTCAGAACAGTTTTATCTGCAATATTTTTATTATAATTTCTCAATGATACACTGATGTTCTTGGGATTGCGCCTTGTTGCTGCTGTCAGCTCCTGGCGTATTTCTTCATTTGGGATAAATGCTGTCTGCGCATCCTGATCATATCCAAGATATCCCAAATGGATCAAATACATCAATACATCATCGATCTACTCCTTTTATATCTGCAAGCCTGTTACACGGATACAGGATCATGTTGCTCTGCAACAGATCGTTGTATACATAATAACATGAAGCCGGGTGGTTTACAAGAAAAGCAGCCGGAACAGGCTGTATTTTCCTGTATCCGACTGCTTTTTATACGATGCAAATAGCTGAACCCAACTTACTTTCGCATGATTAAAACAGCTTTCTGCCTTCTACATATTTTCCGGCAACTTCTCTCTCATCCCCCAGATAAATGATACGCTCCAGCCTCTGCTTTACAGTAAGCGGCTGGGGATGTTCCAGACGGCTGTCATCGCAGACCACTGCATCAAATTCATAGCCAGGCTCAAAGCTTCCCACCTTTCCAAAGAAAGCTCCGCCGCCCTTGGTTGCCATATAAAATGCTTCTTCAATAGTCAGTGGCTTTAAGGAAGCATCTAACAATCTCCAGCGAAGCTTGGATGCCTGGATGGACTGTGCCATAGCTGCAAACAGGTTCTCACTTGTTCCGCCTGCCACATCACTTCCCAGTCCTATGTTCATTCCCTCCTCCAGATACCGGCGCACCGGTGCTACACCGGAAGAAAGATTGGTATTGGAGTCAGGACAGTGGGCGATAAATACGCCTCTTTCTTTCATGCGGGCAATCTCTTCCTCACCGGAATAAACGCAGTGGGCCATGATCGTAGGACACTCTCCTCCAAACAGTCCAAAATGGTCATAAGCATCCCCGTAAAATTCAGACCAGGGGCATAATTCCTTCACCCAGGCGATCTCTCCCGGATTTTCAGACAGGTGGGACTGCATCGGCAGGTCAAAATCCTTCTGAATTCCTTTTAACCGCTTCATCAGTTCATCGGTACAGCTTGGTGTAAACCGTGGCGTAAGGATCGGTCTTGTATGGTCGTAATTTTTGTCAGCCACCATTTTAAGCCACTCTCTGGTTGCTTCTTCTGAGTCTTTCGCTGACGGCTCCCGCAGATAATCCGGGCTGTTGCGGTCCATATTTACCTTTCCGATCATAGTGGAAAGACCGCTTTCTTCCATCAGATCCATAAGCAAAATGGTCGCTTCTTTATGGATTGTTGCAAAGATACATGCCCTTGTAGCGGCGCTTTTTCTCATCTGCTCTGCAAAGATGCCGTATGCTTTTTTCGCATATTCCAGATCTTTGTATTTCGCTTCCTCTGGAAACGTATTGGTCTCCAGCCAGTCAAGAAGCTCCATATCCATTCCCAGACCCCGGAAGGAATACTGAGGAGCATGAACATGAAGATCTGTAAGTCCCGGGATGATCAGCTGATCGCCCATATCTTCTACAGGGACATTTTTCAACTCGTCCGGAAGCTCTTTATAAATCCCCCGGACCTTTCCATTTTCACAGACAAGATAACTCTGCTCATTGATGCATAATTCATTTTTATCTTTTGTGTATACAATATTTCCCTTTAAAGCAAATGTTTTATTTTCCATATGTTTCCTCCTTGATCTCAATCAGGATTTGTAAACATCAGATCATAAACCCACAAAACAGCCCGTCTGCGTTTGGTGTGCGTATTTGCCCTCCTTTCCAGATGCATGGCAATGAAAAAAGAGCCCCGCCTGCGCGGGACTCCTTTAAAATTCACTTTCATCTGTCACCAAACCCGCACACAGCAACACATAGCCAGGTACTCACAGCTACATGCACTATGTAGTCAACTCTTTACGGCAGTTGGTAGAAACTCCGGACCCATCTCCGGGATATACATATGAAATCTGCTTTATGAAGTTATATTTATTATAAAGTCAAAAAAGTCTGGTGTCTATTGACAATAATTGTCGAAAATATTTTTTATTTTTGTATATATTATACAATAAATTTGTTGATTATTTACATTTTTTGTGCAATCGTTCATCTTTAAATTACCAAACGCTAAAGAAAAGATAAATGTCAGCTTTCGCATTCTACACTTACAGCCACAGCACTTCTACCTTATCCCCAGCCTGTACCGGCCCACTGCCTGCCGGTATCTCGATCAGGCAGTTACAACCTACCATGCTGCGCATCTGCCCATTTGCCTGCTGGTCTGGAAGCCAGACCTCTTTTCCGACCGCTTTTCCTCTTAAAAAACGACGTCTCCTGCTGTTCTTTGAGAAACCGGTTACAGCAGTAAGAGTTTCCCGACGCAGCTTCAGCTCTGGATCACCCATTTTTAATGACAAGATCTCACGTACAAACATTTCAAATGGAATTGCTGCAGAAAATGGATTGCCAGAAAGCCCTATAAACAAAACACCATCTTTTTCAGCTGCAAGCGTAGGCATTCCCGGTTTCATGGCAATACCATGAAAGAGGATCTTTGCTCCTATGGAAAGCAATGCCTCTTCTGTCAGATCTTTCTGTCCCACGGAAACACCACCGGTAGTGATCACCAGTTCTGCCTGGTTGGCTGCTTCTTTTAAAGCCCCAGTCATAACCTCCAGATCATCTCCCACAGTCTGACTCATCATCACCTGAGCGCCCAACTGATGTAAACGTGCCTTCATGTATACAGTATTCGTATTATATATTTTTCCAGGCGTCAAAGGTGTTCCCGGCTCTACTACTTCACTGCCGGAAGAAACAACTGCCGCTCTCACCCGTTCATACACAGGCAGCTCCATAATACCATTCCCACTGGCAACTGCCAGAGCAGCCGCATCGATCTTAGTACCTGCATGGAGCAGAATATGACCTTTTTTGTACTCTTCTCCTTTAAAACAAATGCTGCCTCCCGGCTCTACTTCTTTATAGATCTGTACTACATTTTCCCCTTCATCTGTATCTTCCTGGCGAAGGACACAGTCAGCACCGGCAGGTATCATAGCGCCGGTCATAATGCGGACCGCCTCTCCTGATCTGACCTGTATATCCAGATAATCTCCTGCATAAATCTTTCCTGTAACTTTTAACTTAACCGGGTTCTCTGCATCTACCCCCACGCTGTCCTTAGAACATAAAGCATATCCATCCTGGGCAGACCGACTGAAAGGAGGCATATCAAGTAACGCAAATACATCCTGCGAAAGTACCAGCCCCAGACATTGTTCCAAAGGTTTTCTTTCTGTTCTTCCCTGTGTTACATGATCCATAAGGATATCCAATGCCTGTTCCAAACTGATGCGCATGATCGTTCCTCCTGTGTTTGCTTATGCTGCTAAAATTTCTTTGTATCCTGCCAAATTTCTTCGACATTTCCATCTTTGTATATCGTTTCACAAAATATTATACCTGAAATAAAACCCCTGTCAATTTAACATTTCTTCTGGATGGCAGAAAATACGTCATATCTATCTGCAGCTCGCCGGCAAATGTAAACTGATGTAAATAAAAGTTTGCATTTCTACCATTTTTCCCATTCATCTTACGCCCACATATACTGGAACAATCACGTTTTCTCTTATTTTTCTCAATTTGGCATCATTTTTGCTTTTAATGATAACAGGAACTGGATCGTATATCCAATACAGAGAGGAGAACCCATATGTCATTACCAAAAAGAATTGAAATTACAGAAGTAGGCCCAAGAGACGGCTGGCAGAACCATAAAGCTATGATCATCCCAACAGAGGTAAAAGCAAAATATGTGAAAAAAATGATCGATGCCGGCGCTGATAAGATCGAGGTTACCTCCTTCGTTAATCCAAAAGCCGTTCCACAAATGGCAAATGCCAAGGACCTGGTTGCCCTGGTACAGCCTTATGCAAAAGAAAAGGGATGTCAAACCATCGGCCTTGCTTTAAATAAGCGTGGTGTAGATGATGCGGTAGCTGCCGGTGTAGACTATGTTGGTTTCGATATTTCCGTCAGCGAAGAACATAATAAACGCAATTCCAACCGTAAAAAGATCAATTTTGATGTATGCGGACTTTCATTCAAGCATTTTGTACTGTTTTTCGCCGTTGTTTTTGCCAGTGCCTATCTGGGATTTATGCCTACTGTGACCATTTATTCCAATTCGGCAGGTGCCTTTACTGCAACTACATTTGTCGGGTCTGTAGCCTTTCTTATGGCAGTAGGCGGTGTCTTTTTCTGGCTTGGAAATACCATTCCTATTTTAAATAACTATTTAGGCGGAGCCTGTCTTCTGCCACTCCTTGGTGCCTCTTTGATGAATTATCTGGGACTGGTACCTGAACCTTTAGCAAATGGTGTCCGCATGGTCATGAAGGGCGGTTTCCAGGATATGTACGTTGCCATGCTCCTTATCGGATCTGTTCTTGTAATGGACCGGAAACTGATCTTAAGCGCAACCGCCCGCTATCTGCCAACCATCATCGGAAGCCAGGTCTTTGCTCTTGGTTTCTGTATGATCGGCGGTGCCATTACTGGTTTTGGAGCAAAAGAAGGTCTTTTCTATATCGGCGCTCCCTGTATGTCCGGCGGTTCCGCAGGTGCTATTACTACCCTTCCTTCTCTGTACAGCGCCTTATCCGGACAGGACATGACCGGTATGGCAGGACAATTCCTCTGCTACGCTTCTATCGCCAATATCCTTGCAGTGCTCATGGCAGCTGTAGGCGGCGCTGTAACTGCTAAAATGAGCGGCTGGAACGGTGGCGGAAGGATACTGGTAAGCCAGAGCGCAGAAGAATTAAAAGAAGAAAAACGGGCCGGCACCAGTGCCGACTACAAAAAACTGGGAAGTGGCATTTTTATGTCACTGGTGATCTACCTCTTAGGTGATATCTTAGGCAAACTTCCGGGAACCAGCGTGATCGCCGGCCTGGCATGGTCCATTATTATCGCGATTGTAATTAAATGTACGGGTATTCTTTCTGATGATATAGCTGATAATTGTGTTTACTCCATGAATTTTGCCTTAAAAGCCCTCCTGCCTATGCTGGTTGCAGGAATTGGCATCAATTCCTTAAAGATCACCGACCTGACCAAGTTTTTCAGCCCTGGTGTCTTTGCCGTTATCTTCTTTGGCGTCCTGGGTGCTTTTATCGGTGCCATGATATTTGCCAAACTGGCGGGGCTGTTCCCTTACGAAGCAGGTGTAACTGCAGGTCTTTGCTGCTGTAACATCGGTGGAAGCGGGGATCTGGCTGTTTTAACAGCTGCTGACCGTATGAACCTTCTGGCATTTGCCTCTATCTCTACACGAATTGGCGGTGCTTTGATGGTCGTATGGCTGGGATTTTTGTATCCACTGTTAATGAAATAGCCTGCTGGAAACCATTAAAACTTATTGCTGATAATTCTCTCCTGAAATATTACATAGTAACTGACAAACAGGGACCCATCTGTGCCAGTCCGGGTACAGTTTGGGGCCCTGTATTTTATAAGGTGGTTTGTATATGAAATTTGTAAAACGTATTGTGATCTATCTGGCCGGATTGTTTTTCGTTGCCCTGGGAGTTGCATTTTCCGTCAATTCCAATCTGGGCGTATCTCCGGTCAATTCACTGCCCTATGTGGTAAGCCGGATCCTTGGAAAAGACCTTGGAACCTGTGTGACCGTTATCTTTATCGGCTATATCCTGATTCAGATCCTGCTTTTAAGAAAGGCTTTCCGCCCTCTGGATCTTGCCCAGATCCTCTGCTCCTTTGCCTTTGGATATTTCGTTGACCTGACAGAAACCCTTCTTGGAAGCTTCTGCCTTCCCGGCTATCCCGGAAGGCTTGTAATGCTTGCCATCAGTATTTTCCTCGTTGCTTTTGGCATCTGCCTGTATCTGGACACCGACCTGATCGTCATGCCTATGGAAGGCCTTACCGCAGCCATGAATAAAACTGTTTTTCCTAAAAAAGCCTTTCATGAAGTAAAAGTGATCCTGGATTGTACGGTAGTTGTTGTAGGTATTGTCCTGTGTTTTGTTTTCCTTGGAGAACTTCAGGGAATACGGGAAGGAACTGTACTGTGCGCCCTGTTAGTTGGAAAAGTGATGAAACCTATGCAGAAAGTGCTGGTTCCGACTGTAAAGAGATTTTGTTGATAACTTTCAACACATACTTCAAACTTAACAGCCCCTTTCGTGGGGCTGTTTTGCGTAAATCTATGTCACTTATTTTTCTTTTAGGCACATCAAATCTTACTTAAAAAATCCTCTTCCGAATTCGATCTGGCTGCCTTTTTAACCCATGCGCTTAGACGCTCTGCATCTGTTTCAGTCAAGATCATTTCACGGGTTTTCTCCGATACGGGACCAGTTTCTTCAAGTATATCCAAAATACTTTTCGCTATTCCCCAAGCCACTCCTTTCTTCATTCCACGTTCCAAACCGATAGATAAAATGCTCATCCTTACAGCCTCCCATTCTTCTGATTGCTTTATCTCTGTCACAATCTCATCTAATTGCGCTATGCGCTCATCTTTTACTAAAATTTCAGAATTTTCCAAAGTCGTATGTTTCATATACTGCAGCAGGCTTACTAATACAGGCTCTCCCTTTTTGCTGGTCATATTTAAAAATATCTTTTTAGTTCCATCTTCCAGATGCAAGTCCCTTATTTCTTCGCACTGCTCTGTAAAAGTATATTTTGCCAGCCCTTTTCCAAATATATCCTTCTGGGTGATAAATGTAATGATCGTAGGTGGCAGATGTTTATACCGGGTCTTTCTTCCCGATTTTAATAAAGGCGTATCGATCAGTCCCTGATAAAATCTCGCCCTGCGCCGCATATCATCCTGCTCTGTATCATTTTGCATTTCCGTTGCAAAATTGCGTCCTGAAATGTCTGTTGCCCTTGCGTCTAAACGGATTGCCCGCTGCCCGCTCTTATTCAGGATCACCTCTTCTACATATACTTCCTTCAGTTTTAAATTTTTTTCCCCTGTTATAATACTTAAAACATTTCTGTGTGCTGTTTTGTTTTTCATAACAGATAAAAATAAGGCAAAATCACAGAGATTAAACTCCCTATTTTCCAGCTACATCTCATGATCGGTTATTTCCGGTTCCCATACACTGTTTGACATAGGCATCGTCCTTTCTGTTAGTCGGCAGAAAGTTTTCTCTGTACTCTCTGCCTGTTTCATTGGTTTGTGATTTAAGCAAAGAGTTTCAGATAAGATGCTGTTTTGGATACAGCTTAGAAATATAGAATATTTAGAATATATTTGAAATCCTGCTTATATTCAGAATAGCAGTTTTCTCTTAAAATGTCCAGTATATGCGCGAAAAAGGGAGGGGAATATTTTCCCTCTCCCTTTATCTCTTTATATTTCAATTATATGCGCCCAAATTTCTACTATTACAAACATGAAATACATTTATTTACTGATCATTAGCAGATCTCAGCTCCGGCTGGCATCTTCTTTTCCGGTACCATTAAGGACAGATTTCCCTCTGCGTCTTCTGCACACAGGATCATGCCTTCGGATACGACTCCGGCTAATTTAGCAGGCTTTAAGTTGGTTACTACCATAACTTTCTTTCCTACCATTTCCTCTGGTGAGTAATGAGCCTTGATACCGCTTACGATCTGGCGGGTCTTGGTTCCGATCTTTACCTGGGAGCAGAGAAGCTTTTTGGACTTCGGTACTGCTTCGCACTTAACGATCTCACCGATCCGGAACTGCAGTTTTGCAAAATCATCGTAGGTGATCTCTGCCTTTGGCTCTAAGTCAATGCCATCATCCTCAGCTGCCTCTTCTGCAGGTTTTGCAGCTTCTGCTGCAGCTGCGCGCATTTCCTCTACTTTTGCCATAACTTCCTTGATATCCATACGTGCAAAGAGGATCTCAGGCTTGTCTGTTACCTTATTTCCTGAAAGATACAGACCGAAGGTATCCATTTCATCCAGCTCTCTCTTCTTTGTATTTAACTGAGCCAGGATCTTCTCAGAAGTCTCAGGCATAAATGACTCTAACAGGGAAGCGCCGATGGTGATCGCCTCTGTCAGGTTGTAAAGAACCGTTGCAAGGCGGTCTTTCTTAGCCTCGTCCTTTGCAAGAGTCCATGGAGTTGTCTCATCAATGTACTTGTTGCATCTTCTGAAGATACCGAAGATCTCTGTAATGGCATCTGCTACACGCAGCTGGGCCATCTTTGCGTCTACCTTCTTTACTTCCTCTAATACAACAGCCTTTAAGTCTTCGTCAACAGCTTCTGCAACGCCCTTGTTTTCTACAACGCCGCCAAAGTACTTGTTGCTCATGGAAATGGTGCGGTTCACCAGGTTCCCCAGCACGTTGGCCAGGTCGGAGTTGTTCCGCTCGCACACCAGCTCCCAGGTCAGGTTGCCGTCGTTGTCGTAGGGCATCTCGTGGAGGACGAAGTACCGCACCGCGTCTACGCCGAACACCTCCACCAGCTGGTCGGCGTAGATGATGTTGCCCTTGGATTTGCTCATCTTGCCGCCGTTCATCAGCAGCCAGGGGTGGCCGAACACCTGCTTCGGCAGGGGCAGGTCCAGGGCCATAAGGAAGATGGGCCAGTAGATGGTGTGGAAGCGCACGATGTCCTTGCCGATGAGGTGCAGGTCCGCGGGCCACAGCTTCTCAAACTGCGCCTCGCTCTGCTCCCCGCAGTGGTAGCCGATGCCGGTGATGTAGTTGGTCAAAGCGTCCAGCCACACGTACACCACGTGCTTGGGGTCAAACTCCACGGGGATGCCCCAGGTAAAGCTGGTGCGGGATACGCACAAATCCTGCAGGCCCGGCAGCAGGAAGTTGTTCATCATCTCGTTTTTCCGGGCCACGGGCTGGATGAATTCGGGATGCTCGTTGATATAGTCGATCAACCGCTGGGCGTAT
>OLQX01000780.1_pt1 | contig 34433 bp, 28 predicted proteins | sample 1672581 | NCBI WGS metagenome assembly OLQX01 (sample SAMEA3136701, study PRJEB25190) | human gut metagenome | reverse complement strand
GGGTAATATGCAATTGTTCTGCTGCTTTTGTAAAGCTCTGTTCTTTTGCTACTGTTAAAAAATAGCGTAATAATCTTAATTCCATATCTTTATATTCCTACAAATTTTTCTTGTAACCATTCTATCATATTGCGTCCCAGACATCATCTATATCTTTACCTTTAATAATAAATCGCACACAAATCAATTATATCAAGAAGTAAATTATACTGCTTCTTTGCTGTATCGTTCATTTCATGATTCATCGGTGCGTTCTGTGAATACAACGTTGCTTCCGAAAGCTTTGATGGTGCTGAATGATATAACATCAAGTCTTCTACATGAATTTTCATTCTATTTCTGATATATCAAATTCAACCGCTTTCATTAAAATCTTACTCTGTGGCATCTTTTATTTCTATTATATTTAACATTCTACCGCCACCTTGATCACGCCGTTCCTCTTATTTTCAAAAAGTTCATAGGCTTCTTCGATTCTGCTAAGTGGATAGGTGTGTGTGATCAGTGGTTCCGTGTTGATCTTACCTTCCGCGATCAGTCTCAGCGTTTCTTCACAATCACAACCGTCCACTCCTCCTGTTTTAAAAGTCAGATTCTTTCCATACATATCCGGCAGAGGTAACGTCTGGGCTTTATCGTAAAGTGCCACCACCGTCACGATTGCATTTGGCCTTGCGCATTCCCATGCAAGACGGAAAGTAGATTCTGCTCCTGCAACTTCAAGAACAACATCCGCTCCACCATGCTCGCTGTTTGCCTGAACAAAATCAAAACATTCTTCCGGCGAAACTGTAAGAACTTCCGGATAATGTTCCCTGATAAAGTGCATACGCTTTTCGTCTTTTTCACACATGATGATCCGCTTCGGATTTTTCAGCATAACAGACAGTAAGGTACAGATACCTGTAGGACCGGCTCCAATGATCAGCACCGTGTCATCCTCAGTGATCTCGGAAATACGTGCTGCCCAGTAACCGGTGGCAAGTACATCTCCTACAAATAACGCCTGTCTGTCCGTAACTTTATCCGGAATCTTATTCAGCCCCTGATCTGCAAATGGTACGCGGACATATTCTGCCTGACCGCCATCGATACGGCATCCAAGAGCCCAGCCGCCATTTTCATCGGTACAGTTATTCACATAACCTTTCTTGCAGAAAAAACATTCTCCACAAAAAGTTTCTACATTTACCGTCACCCGGTCTCCTGGCTTCACATTCTTCACAGCAGTTCCGACTTCTTCCACAATTCCAACCATCTCATGACCGACTGTAATCCCCGGCACTGCCCGTGGAACGCTTCCATGCTTAATGTGCAGGTCACTGGAACAAATGCTGGCAAGTGTCACCTTTACAATGGCATCTCTTTCATGCATCAGCACAGGCTTTGGCTTTTCCATTAATTCAAATTTTCCTTTTGAAACATAAGTATAAGTCTGCATTCTTTTCCCCATCACTTTCTATAATAATTTATCCAGAATTTCCGCTGCTGATCTATTACCGAATACGCCATTGCCAAATAACAAACAAGATAAGAAAGTGCACCGGATAAAACGCATAACAGAAATACTTGAACCACTTGCTATGGTACCCCTGCTCTCCATGATATAACCAGATTGGAATCAGTGCCAGCAGTGCAAAGCTCTGCTGTGCAATCTCAAAATGATGTCCCAGAATCGTTACCGGATAATACAGATTTCCCAGCATAACTACATTCAAATAATACAGCCCGACAAGCTGTGCCGCAAAAGAAATCCAGGTTTTCTTGCGAAAAAAATAAAAAAGCAATACCGTCAGTATTCCTGCAGCATTGTAATCTACCATGGTTATGGTTCCAAGCAGAAAATCCATCAAAAGCACGAGGCAAACCACAAAAAACGATATCCATTTCTTTTGTTTCTTCTTTGCCTTTTCAATGATCTGTATCGATAACACCCCTAATAAAAAGGTCCATAGTACATTTTGATGAAACGGGTAAAATACAGAACTTCCCATAATCAGGTTAAATGGTATTTCTGAAATTATGGCAAATAGAAAAAGACGCAGCATGTATTTTTTCACATTCGAAGTATAATAGCATCCTTCTGCGATCATAAATGCGAAAATCGGAAAAGCAAGTCTTCCTACGCATGTCATCCATTCCTGTGCTGGAAATAGTGTCGCCCACAAATGATCACATAACATAAACAGCATTGCCAGAATATGTAGTGTAAACGAATCAATTCCTCTTTTTTTCTCCATAGGTTCTTCTCCATCTATCCAGGCATAGATATCTGCCTTTTATTCTTTTCATTATATTATGGAGCATTATCCAACGTCAATCAACTCTTGCGTCCTAATCTATCACTAATTCAGCCAGAACTCAAATACTCAACGCATTCTACTCATAAGGGGTGTTCATTTCTTATAATTTATATTATGCTTAGATTAAACAGAAGGGAGTGAATTATATGGATTTAATCAAAATCGGAAAATATATTGCAGAAAAAAGAAAAGCTCTTGGACTGACGCAGAAGCAATTGGCAGAAAAACTGAATATGAGTGACAAATCGGTTTCTAAATGGGAACGAGGCATATGCCTGCCGGACGTATCAATTTATATGGAATTGTGCAGCATACTTAGAATCAGCATTAATGAATTTCTTGCAGGTGAAGATATCGGTGCTGAAAATGTAATTGAAAAATCAGACAGCAATCTTATTCAGATTACAAAAGAGAGTAAAAAGAAACAAAAAAATTTAAAAACAATTCTTGCTGTAGTAACTGTTTTTGCAGTAATTGTCTCTGCGATCCTTGGCACTTTATTCTTTCACAAACTGATACAGCCCAAAAATTATATTACCGCAGTTGATCAGACAAGTACTGAGATGAAAACAGCAGAATTATTATCCGGAACAGACGGCGCATATCTTTTTCATTATTTTACAAAAGATGAATTTAAAACACTCACCATTTATGTATCTGAATATCAGTCTGGGACACTGATCAGTAAAAGTAAAGTGGCTGATTTGGACTATGACGGAATCGATTCCCCTTCCAAAGGCGTCATTGCTGTTGTACCGGATTTTGAATCTTTTAAGGTAAAATTAATTGTAACAGATGATTATGCAAAATATTCTACGGATTTTCCTATTTTAGAAAATATAGAAAACAGAGAATATTATGGCAGAAGTGCAAGCCAGATAAAAGGGGAGATTCCGATTCAGATTCATTCAGCTTCGACAATAGAAGGCAAGACTGCTATCCCTTCAGACTCTGAGCAGGGATTAATGGCTCTAATCTATGGAAAAGACGGGCTGTCAGGGATTCCTATCACGGAAATGGAAAAAGGAATCGTTGGTGTGGAAAATGATTATGTATATTATCTTTCCTTCCAATTTGGGGGTAATCAAAGTTTTTGAGGGGATGTCTTTTTGAGGGTTTAGATTGAGGGGTGGTGCTTTTTCGCAAGATTGCGTACAACCTGACATTCTGCCTCGAAAATTTTATCCTTCGGCGCTTCATCCTGTCTGTATTCAGATACATCTGATTGACCAGATCATAAAGAAGGCTGTTTGTCATGATCTCCTCGTTTTTCTTAACGAATTCCGGTGTGTATCCGATGGTTCCTGCTGTCATCTGGATAATCTCCGCATCATAAAAATCATATCTTTCAGGAATGCAAGTTTCTTACCGATGAGTCTGGCGATAAAGCCTACCAGAAGGGCAGCAATAACAGTACCTTCTCTTATACCAGCCAGTCTGTCCGTTGCGATTTTCCCCTGATATAAAAGCAGGCAATCAAATTACCGCCCGGTTTCAAAACACGCCATATTTCATGAAATGCTTTTTGCTTGTCCGGAAATGCATGAAAATCATTCATACTGACAACGGTATCTAAAAGCTTAAAACTATCGTTCTCTAATCTTCCTGACATTACGATTCATGAGGTGTCTTCCAATATGTCTATAAGCAAATGCTTTAAAGGCTGAAATTTCTTGATGATGTTCCTTCAATAGTTCATCTGGACAATCATAAACACCAAAATCCTGATTTATTCCCTCGCTCTGAATATAAGTATTGTTCCTATCAAACTCAATAATGAGATTTCTGAAATCCTTGACTGCTACTCCATAACCGCAAAATGCACCTGTACATTCCGAATTTTGTTCCTGTAACTTCTTTATGTAGGTTTTATCCAAAATGAAAGCTTCCAGTTCGTACCACTGATTTTCGAAATTAATTTCTACCCAGCTATGGAAAATACTTTTTGGAGCATTACGGTAAACAAACCCGGTCATAGCCCCTTTCTGCAATCTTTTATCAATCGTAAAACCATGTACTCTGCATGGAATATTGCAGGCACGTAAAAGTGCCATAAATAAAGTTCCTTTTGTATTACATTGTCCATAACCATCTGCAAGTACTTTTGAAGCTGAAATTCCGTCATCAATATTATATCCAAATAAAACATCATCTCTTACATAGTTGTAGATTGCCTTAATCCTTTCAAATTCACCCATTTCCTTCCATTTCATATTTTGAATAAGTTTTTGAATTGCCGGATTAGAAAAATCAACCATTCGTGTTTCCCTAAGATACTTATCTTTCATTTCCTATCGCCTTTCCCATAGGTTTTCTCACAACACAATGCATTCGCATACCTTTACGAATTTCAAATTTTTCTACTTTTAATCCTGCTTTTTTGCAACATTTTATGACCACATCTCTTGTTGGCACTTGGACATCTCCATGTCCGCATATATTTGCCAACGGCATTTCCAATGTATTCATTAGCCATACCAATACTTTATTGTCACTGGTCACATCTCTCAGTATCAATCTTCCATTTGGGCGAAGACATCTTTTCACACTGTCAAAAAATGCCTGTGGATTCGGATAATGATGGAAGCTCATAGAACAAATAATTGCATCAAATGAATCCTTTTCAAAAGGAAAGTTCTCACAGTCTCCTACAACAAATGTTGCATTTGAAATATTTTTCTTTTTTGCCTGTTCAATCATGGCAGGAGTCAGATCCAGTCCTGTATAATGTCGATCTGGATATTTTTCTGCTAATAAAGAAATCATCGGAGCAGGTCCGCAGCCTGCATCCAATAAATCTCTAAATGGCTCCTTCTCTAATTCTTCCAGAATATCCGGATAATCCTTCTTGCACATTTCGTAAATACCAGCATGGCTACTTTCATATCTTCCTGCTGCTTTTGTAAACTCTTTAATTGACATTTTTTTATATTCTTCATTTTTCATACTTTTTCTCCAATCATAGTACCTTTTTCGTCTTGCATCCGCATTTCTTCATTCTTTTCATATAAGCATAAAACTGCTTATGCAATTCCCTCATTTCATCTGGTGCCTTCATAGCATGTTGATACATAAATTTATCTCCAAAACTACTTCCAAATGTAACTGCCAGCATAATCGTCAGAAATGGCAATGGCAAAAAGCGAAAAATATTCATTTTCCATGGTGACAGTTTACCCTTTTGTTTTCGCAAAAAGTTAAATTTTCTTTTCAGCCTTTCCGCTGTTTTCCTCATAATTTTCCATTCTTTTTCCACTTTCTCCGGATCGTCTGATTCATAATACGCATCCGCAATCGGTACCACCATAGCAAGATGACAAAGCTGCCATAGATGCATATCCGTTACTTTCTGGTATGGTATATGAGCATTCCTCAATATCTCTGAAAACTGCTTAGTTCTTTCGGATTTATTTCCTGATTTTTCTTATATAGCAATCCATTATTTCTTAAAGCCTCAAATCTTTTCCCTCTGGCATAAATACTTGTATCATAACCGGCTTCTGCAAATAAAGCTGCATACAAGGAGCCGATCACACCCGCACCATAAATCAATATTCTCATAAGAATCATTCCTCTCCTCTTACCCCAGTGCCACATCCAAGATCATCATCAAACTAAATCCAAGTGCAAAGAAAAGCGTACCGATATTCGAGTTCTGTCCCTGAGACATTTCCGGAATTAGTTCTTCAACCACGACATATAACATGGCTCCTGCTGCAAAGCTGAGTAAATATGGTAATACCGGGATTACCAGCTGTGCGACAAGAATCGTCATTACTGCTCCAATCGGTTCAACGACTCCTGAAAGTACACCTCCCAGAAATGCCTTTCTCTTACTTTCACCCTCTGCCCTAAGCGGCATGGATATAATCGCTCCTTCTGGAAAATTCTGGATAGCAATTCCAAGTGATAAAGCAAGTGCACTTGTTGCTGTAATCTGTGCATTTTCAGCAAGAAATCCAGCATACATTACACCAACTGCCATACCTTCAGGGATGTTATGTAATGTAACTGCCAACACCATCATCGTAGTACGGCCAAGTTTGCTTTTCGGTCCCTCTGCCTGATCACTTCCAACATGAAGATGCGGAATCAAATGATCAAGTGCGAGTAAAAACAATATACCAATCCAGAACCCAGCAACTGCAGGAACAAACGATAAAGTTCCCATATTTTCAGATTGTTTAATTGCCGGAATCAGAAGACTCCAGATTGAAGCCGCAACCATTATACCTGCTGCAAACCCTGCAAGTGCACGTTGCAGTAACTTGCCAAGTGTTTTTCTCATAAAAAACACGCATGCTGCACCTAGCGTTGTTCCAACAAACGGAATCAGTATACCTTCAAAAATATTTATTCGCATTATATTTTCCTTCCATACATGCTCGAAAAAATTCATTGGCAAAAATAATTATCTTCAGCGGTATAGTATTAGTTCTATAGCTTATTGATTATATTGCCTAATACCTAATATATGTTATTCTATAATCTTTCATACTTTCATCGTGTTAGTTTTAACTAACCGTCTAGTATAAAGAAAACCGTGTAAAAAGCAAACTGTAATTTTACACGGTTCTCTTATGCTTAAGTATATCACTTACGTAATCATATAACAATATATTTCTTTCAACAATTTACAAAACTGGGCGGTGGAATTTACTCTTTCACACAATGATGTTATGGTTATATTTCCTTCTGACAGCAGTACTGTAAAAATATCATATCTTCCAAAGGTGTACATTCTACGTTTTTGCATTCGACTCTACGATTGCTGCATCAATCTTCTGAAAACGTTCTGTCAAATTTCTTTCCTCCTTCGTGTCATCTGATACAATACGGTTACCATTACAGAATTATTTTCCCAAGCTGCCAGAATGCCACCGCACTCGCCGCTGCCACATTCAGCGAATCAACGCCATGTGTCATCGGAATTTTAACCGTATAATCACATAGCGCTATTGTCTCGTTTTCCAGTCCTTCACCTTCATTTCCAAGAATAACTGCCAACTTTTCTTCCTTCATCAGTTCCGAATCATCGATGCTGACCGAATCATCAGTCAGCGCAAGTGCTGCCGTTTTATAGCCAAGCTTTTTCAATTCTGCAATCGCCTGTTTTGGCCAGATTACTTCCCGCTTGCACCGCATTTCATTGCTATCCCGGATAAATGTCCACGGAATCTGAAATACGGTTCCCATACTCACCCTGGAAGCCCGTCTGTAAAGCGGATCACTGCATCCCGGACTCAGAAGTACCGCCTCCATATTAAGAGCCGCTGCAGACCGGAAAATTGCTCCTACATTTGTCGGATTCTGCACATTTTCAAGAATCGCGATTCTGTTTATCCCATCACACAGATCCTGAAATTTTCGAAGCGGTTTCCGTCTCATTGCGCAAAGCATTCCTCTGGTCAGTTTGAAGCCTGTCAATTTAGTCAGCACCTCAAAATCCGCTGTAAAAATCGATACTTTCGTATCATCAAATCTGTTCATAATCTGACTTGTTTCTTCATTCTCTTCCATCTGCTTCTTTTCAACAAGAACAGACAGTGGCTCATAACCCGCATCCAATGCTCTGCCGATCACCTTCGGACTTTCCGCAATGAACATTCCCTCTTCTGGGTGATCTTTATTCAGAAGCCGTGCTTCTGTGTACCTGGCATAAATATCCAATTCCGGCGCATTAAAGTCTTTGATTTCTATTACGTTCAGCATTTCTTTTCCCCTGTTTTCATCCGTATATTTAATCTGATCACCTTTTACAGACCTTCGCGATACACCTTATTGATCGTTGCCTGCGCATGTTCCAATTCTTTTTTCTGGATAATTGCATTCCGATCGCTTAGAATTGCCAGCATCTCATCCACCACATCTTCCGGTCGCGGATCTGATATGCGGTACAGATAGCCGAGCATTCTTGTTGCTGTATAATCTGTGTTCATCTGTTTATAAGCAATTTCCCTGCAAAGGCTGTCCGGATAGCCTTTCTGTTGCAGTGCTTTGTATAATTCATCCTGTTTTGATTGTGCCATAAATTATTCTCCAATATAATGCTTTTTATTATTCTTCTCTTAAAAATATTGATTCCAACAATCTGCATCCCGCTGCCGTCCTAAAAATACGGGATTTCGCATTTTCAATCGACACTTTTGAAAAATTACTCTCACTTGCATTTACAAGAAAATCTTGGAAAGATTTGTTTTCAGATAAAGTTTACACTTCCTTTATGTCAGCCAGGTCTCTACACACTCAAATCAAAATAAAATCTCTGATATTCTTTTGGAATATTTGCCACAATCATATCCAAATAATGTTTGTATTCTTCCGGGTTAAATCTGTCAGTATTTATTATTTCATTTCTACATGAATCAAGAATTGCAAATGCCTTCTCGTAATACTTTTTAGATGTATCATATTGAGCATCTGCTCTGACATTATATTTTATTTTATACGATGCATCAGAAAATTCCTTATTTTTTGTCTGTCTTGTCTCGATAATCTTTCCCGTTTCAATATCTGCAACTGCCCACATAGTCGGTCTCTCTACTAAACCTTTTTCAATATCTTCACGTGAAAAGAAAAAAACAAATACAGCAAGATAATATTTCCCATTTTCCCCAAATATAAGCGGTTGCGATGTACTATGCGGAATCTTTACTCCATTTAGTATAGAATTTTGTATATTACGATACGCCAGGATACCAGAAATCATATTCCCACCTCTTTTACATATATTCTCCATGCTTCAATAAACTCATTTACACTTAATTCTTTGCTTTCCTTTTCGTCACTATTTTCAATTGATTTTATTAATTGAATTTTATCAAAATAATCTACTTGCTTTTGAGCGCACCAAACTCCATGCTCAACTTCCGATAAGCCATGTGTTTCTGCATATTCACGATCATCACAAATGACCTCAATCTTTCCATTTAAAAATGACTTAACCGTAAATTTCATCTTATCTTTAAAAACGATAAAAGAAACACTGTAAAATGGACCAACCTCACTCATATCAACCGTTTTCTCATAATACGTCAGCCCTCTTCTGGTCACAACTTTTTCAAAACCCTTCACTGGGATATATTTCCATATACAAATATTATTCCCCTGAATCTCAGCATTATAAATCTGCCCTTTATATTCTGTCAGCATATTTTTCACCTCAATCATATAATTCAAAAACTTTTTCCCTCGAGGCATAATAAGCTACTGCTTCTTCTGTCCCGTCCGGATTAACCCTATATATCTCTCCCGCTGTCGGTGTTGTCCCTGACGACACATATTCCGGAACAACATATTCTGGACTTCCAGTATATCCATTTCCAGTAAAAGGCTGTCCATCCGATCTATGCCCTCCAAATTCCTTACTATATGGTATTTCGTATTGTCCCGTATCACCTATATACCTGACAACATATACCGATTGATTTGGATTCGTATATTGTGTTCCTTCATAGTCAAGCCTTAATGTTTCATAGCACTGTTCAGGAGTAGTCGTATATGGTGCTGTATCCTCTGCCTTTGATACAAAACCATATATTTTACAATCGCAAGGTATTCCTGTGTCAACTTTTAAATCCAAATCCCATACGGTAGGATTTAGATATGCTTTTAAATCTTTTTCTATTTCCCCGGTATCTACAGCTACTACTTTTTGCATAATTGTATCACTTTTAGGATTTTCAATCTTTTCTCTTGCTTCCTTTAATTTAGAAATTTCCTCCGGAGTATAAATTTCTCCGTTTACTGCACGTTTTATTTCTGATTCCTCCGTTCCCATTGAAGATATTTCCATTACATTTTTATTTTTTAAATCAGAAAACTCTTTAGAACAAGTTGCATCATATGTATTTTCTGGCTTAAAATTATCTCTTGAAAATGTCGATTTTAATTCAGTTGATTCAACATTTGGATCTCTGCCATCCGATTCCATATCGCTTCCCTTATAATTAGAAATTCTTTCCACGCCTTCCGAAGCTGCATAAGTTTCTCCACTTTCCCCAGACTTAGAAATAATCACTGCTGTCGGATCCGACACTGTGTGTTCTGCATCTCCAACATACATTGCCTCAAACTTATCTCTTGACACCTCTTCAACTCCGCCACCAGAATCAATAATATTAAATCCTGCAATCTTTCCTTCACTGTCTTTAATCGGACTGTCGACTGTGATCCAATGATCGGAAGGTGTATCTGTATGTTGAAACAATCCTGAACACGAAACATCTCCCCGCGTATCCCATAATGTTGCTGAATCCACACCTACCATAGCTACAGTTCCAGGATCATCCGTCCGGTCAGCCAGCTCATCTACGCTCAATGCCTCATCATATTCGTACACCTCTGTGTGAATATCGCTTCCTTCTCCTTTAACATTATCAATGATTGAAACAACCTCCTTCGTTGTCGTTCCTCCCATCTTAGATGGATCATCACTCTTTGAGCATAATTCATTCTCCATAGCATTATGTAGCACATCATTTTCTGTGAAATCAGATGTATCCGTCACTCTGTTCAATGAATTTGCAATTGAAGTTGGTCCACAGGTTCCAAGTGCCCCAAAATCATTCTGTCCCTGATTATATGAAACATTTTCAAAATGTGCCGTTTTCTCACTCTCTTCATTTGTCTTTGATTCTACAGCTACTTCGCTTTTTTCTTCTGCCTGCACGTTCTCGCTTTCGACTACATTTCCATTGTAACTCTCCTCTTCCATCTCATCATCAAAATCAGCCAGCATATCTTCCGCCTGCTTTGAAGGATCTAAGGAAGCTTCTTCCGGATTCTGCTCTATCTCCTGTGGCTGAATCTGTTCGGCTGATACTTCTTTTGAGGTCTCTGAATAGTCAAAATCTTCCAGTTTCTGTTCGGTTTCCATCTTCATTTCATTGTAGTCTTCATCAAACTCATTGACGCCATCACCGTCTCCGAAATCCATATCGCTGTCTTGCACTTCCTGAACATCTGATCCTATATCATTTCCTGAATCTGCAAAACTTTCAATTTCCATTCCACTACTCCTTTACACACTATTTTTCTACAGCCTTATAAAATTCAACTTCACTGACACCCAGATCATTATATGCCCATCCCCGATAAACAGAAGAAGCCACAATACTAATCGTGTCACATTGAACCGGATCAAAAATCAGTTCTGTATACTCCTGGCTGAAATCATCATTAAATTCCATTGTCTTGGTAGAGACTTCGTTTCCATTCAGATAAAAATGGATCTCCGCTGTATCTAATCTGCAGTTTCCAAAATAACTATCATTAGATTTTCTGTTCCCATTTGCAATGCGGATTTTACCAATTTTTGCTTCTCCGTCCAGATGATACGTCAATGTCTCACCTTCTCCAGTTCCTTCAACACCATCCTGCCAGCAAGTAGTCATATCACCATCCATACTCAATGTAATATCATAAGTATACCCGTCTGAAGAAGTCATAGAAGAACTTGCCTCTCCCGATGCAATACCTGACCGCTCATAGGAATATTCCTTATTTGTTTTTTCTTTTCCAAATGTAAACAGCACAGGAGATTCTTTCGGCGTTCCGGCTTTTACTTCTGTAACTTTACCACAAACAACACTTCCGATAACCACCACGGCGATCAACGCGACTCCTGCTATGTCCTTGATTATCTTCCGGTCTTTTTCTTCAGAGATCATCACTTTATACCCAAGCAGGATCAGGGCAAGGATAAAAATCAGAAAAACGTCCAGCTCCATACACGCCAGATACTGCATCCCTCTTTTTTTCATGGTATTTGCAGAAAGAAGCAAAACCTTCCCCGAATACATCAGCATAAAGTATTTTGAAACCAGATATACCACGCTCATAACTACATAAGTAACGTACATGGAAAAACGTCTGTACAATGCTGCCGTAGCAACACCAAATGCTATACCACCCGCATAGATCACAACATGTTCCAATGTAAATGTGTTAAATGTAAGCAGTGCCGGTGTCAGAAATACACTTAATCCAAGGAAAAATGCCTGAACACTGCCATGTGCCAGTACGACAGTTGAAGCTGTAATACTCAGCACAAAAACTGAAAATGGATTCATATAAGAGCCCAGGCATCCCAGTGCCAGTACACTCGCTTTCATTCCGATTAGATTTTCAATCAGAAGAATCAGCATCTTGTAAAAAGTATGAAGCGAAAATACTGCTGCTGCAAATATCGTCACTTTCAGGATCGATACTTTCTTAAACCACATGAGAATTCCCTGACCAAGATTAAATGGATGAAAAGAATCCGTCGCAAATATAGTGATCAGCGCAACAATAAGAAATGTCCCAAAATACATCGTCATTGTCTGCGTATTGATCTTGTCCACTCTCAGCAGGTTCTGATCCACCAGCATAAATTTGTTTTCGCCTTCATTCATGGCAAAGTGAAAAAACCACATGGCAAATTCCTGAATCTTTCGCCAGATAATTTCAAAGTTCACTATGATTCTCCTCCTTTTCCATGAAGAATTTTAACTGCTTTTATGGCATTTTTTACTGTGCAGACAAGTCCGGTCAGCATTCCCACCAGCAAGATCAACCAGACAACCGGTGCCATTGTAATAGACAGGCCCCAGTATCCATATGCTATTCCAGCAATAAAAAACATGGAAGCATAAAACAGCACTGTAAGGATAATCACAATCGCAGCCAAATAAAAAATCAATTCCAGCATATCTGTTTTCCCTCCTTCTAGTTATTCCCGAATTTATGCTCATTCCAGGCATTTTTCATTGCAGGATCTGCCTTCTGGAAAATCCATTCCATTGGTTCCAGTACGCCTTTTGGATTGTAGTGCCCGGCCTCACGGGTATGTCCAATCGCACTGCATATAAAATACCGGTTATTTTTAAATTTCAGATCAATATTATTTACAAATCCCGCCATGCCATTATCATTCAGGAACTGTCTTATGATTTTATCCTGTACATCCATATAGGAATCCATTGACAACTCATGTTTTATCATATAATCAGAGATTACTTCTTCTCCAATAAAAGAACTTAACGTTTTTATATCTCCTTTACTGATTACAATCGCAATTGGAGTAGAAATAACTTTGTCCACTGATTTTCCTGTGATCTGTCTCAGCTTATTCATAAAAGCATCCAGTATAATATCCATGTCCATCGTTCCGACACTGTTTTTATCCACTTCACTTATTTTTTCATCCATATGATTTCTTGCCATAGGGATTGCCAGAGGATCTATCATAAACACAATTCCCTGACAATATTTATATTGCAGCTGTTCCTCATTTTCCGTATTATCGATAAAGCTTTCACCTGCTACATCGTAAATCTGGACAAGTCGTTCTGGACTGAACTTATCACTTCCTACCATAAAATTAAATGCTTTGGTACTTGCCTGACTGATATCATTCTCCGTTTTTGTCATCCGGGTTGTTCCATGCAGATAATCTTCTTTAATCTCCTGATTATAAAAGGTTGTCATTTTCTGATTATAGTGTCTGATCCTCAGTCCGTTTCTCGGCGCAACCTTCTCGATAAATTCATATACAAAAGCTGTAATATACGCCGTTTTTCCTGCAGAACGCCCTCCAATAACAGGGACACAGATCGGTACTGTCTCCGTACCGCTCAAAGAATATCCACAGTTCGGGCATTCTGCCGCAAGACTTCCTCTTTTTGTCAGAAAATGACATGGTATTTTTTCTCCACATTCACATGTTCTATAAAACGCTCCATACTTTCCCGGAGTTAATCTTGTATGTTTTCTGTTGCAGTTCGGGCAGCGATATGTAGGAATTAAATATTTTTCTTTGCAATTCGGACACGCAACAAAAATTCTCTTCCTAAGAAGATAAATTCTGTCAGTAAGCCACACAATGAAAAACAGTATATAAACGATAATATAAGCGATTCCAAGAATCACAGATACCGCGCCACTGATGATAACAAAAAAAGCCGTTCCAAATAAAATCAGCATAAAACATGAAATAAGATTTGCAACTCCACGAATCGACATAACTCCCATTCCGCTCTCAAATTTCTTCTGTCTTTTTCTCACATCATCCCGATTCAAGTTCCAGAATATTTTTGTAAATTCTCCAAGATTTTTCCACCCTGGTCCAAAAAAATAACTTACCTTAGCCGGTTGTTTCTCTCTTTTCATTGCTTATCCATCCTTTAACTAAAACATTCTCTTTCAGGTACTAGCACTTATAATGCTTTGCACAGTAAAGCACTACTTTATACTGATTTAATCTTTTACTGTTTTTCATTTCATTCAGAATCACACTGAATAAAACCTGATTTTTTATATGCTTGTCCCAAAAAGTAGCATAACTCTCCAGACCGGCAGAAATCTTTTTGACCCAGTTGGTTCCGGCTTTTTGAATTTCATCTGTCATCTGTGATTTTTTCAAAATTCCCGCTGGTAGCTCCGTCTCGTACATCCTGATAAGATCCGCACAATTCAGTAATTTTGCAATCAGTTCATTATACGCCTCTCTTTTATTTTCTACAGTAATAGCCGTCGTATAAACGGTATGATAATCGCCAATCATCTTTTCAAGCATATTTTTTTTACTGTTATCTATCTTTGCTTTTTTCACAATATCTCTCAGCCATGGCAGATTACACGTATTGTCTTCCGCCTGTCTTACCAGTTCTTCAAGCAGCTCTCCAAGAAAGTCTTTTTCTGTCTGAATATCATTTTTCTTTGCGCCATTTACTTCATACTTGTCACTACATTTATCAATTTTTGTAAGTACTGTTTCTAGCCAGTCGTTCTGAAAAACTGCCGCAACCCCTTTGTCCAGCTTGCCAAGCTCCATAATCTGCTCATCTTTTAATCCGATTGAATGACCTGCAGCTTCACAGTCTGATGCCTCAGGAAGTCTCATTACAATCTTGGTATTTGTATTTTTAATTGCTGAAATGTCAACTGCTGTTGGTGACTGGTCAACGATAATGAAACCTTCTCCGTATGTTCGCATTTCCGCAATCGAATTGCTTATCATTTCCACAGACTTGCCCTGTACATTTGCCGACTCCTGTCCCTGCTCTGTTGACGTTCTTTTCAGCAGATTATGTGCTTCTTCCATAATCGTAACATGATGTAACGGGATGTTTACTCCTTTTGAAGCCGACTGTCTGTATTCACTCAATTTCAAAACCAGTACACCCATGATCAGCGCTTTTGTTTCTGTCGATCCGACTCTGCTCAAATCAACAATCGTATTTTTATCAAACAAAATTTCGTCATCAACCGGATTTCCATTGAAAATCTGTCCAACCAGTCCGTTCGTAAGTGACTCAACCCTAGTCACAAGCGATCCAATATAATCCCCTTTTGTATCTGCCGAAAAGTCGGATTCATTTAATATGACCGGTAAAATTTCCAAAACATCTTTAAAATCAGGAAATTTTCCGTTTCCCTTATCTATATATAGAGAATGATTCAAATCCCATCCATGACGAACATACGCCCGTTCAAATGAAGCTTTCAGCACAGCCGGCATTGCCGCATATAAAGGCCAACATGCACTGAAAATTTCTATCAGCCGGTCCAGATGTTCCAGAACATGAATCTCTTCGTTAAATTCAAAAGGGTTAATGCTCAGCATAGAATAATAGTTGGGGTTTGTCGTAAAAATATTAATATCCGGCATTCCTCCGAAAGCAAGCTTATACTCTCCTTTTGCCGGTTCTACCACCAGAAATTTTACATGATTCTCCGGTTTTGTCAACTCATCGATCATTTTGTAAGTCGTGTTTGATTTTCCCGATCCGGTAGAACCACAAATAAAACAATGTGCACTCAAACTTTCCAAATTCAATCGGACTCTGTTGTTTTCAAACACCTCTCCCAAGTGATAAACCGCTCCCAGATCAATGTTTCTCCTCTCTTTTTCTCCATCTTTTAAAAACACATTTCTTCCAAACTCTACAGATTCAATTGAAGTGACACCACTTACAGATTTGTGCGGTAATCCCATCATGATCGGAAGCTCGACACCACTTATCATCGACGCAGCCGTTACTTCCTGGATGTCATATTCTTCTCCCGCCTTTTCCGGCAGATACAAAAATCTTGGATGGATTCCATACCGGATATAGTCCAGTATCCTTAACGATTTTTCATGGTATTCAAACTCATTTCCCCAGATATTAATAAAAGAATTTTCAATCCCTGTTTTTTCTCCTGCGACCAGTGCCTTATATGTATTTGCCGCTACAATCGCAGTTTCCCGTTTGTCTGCGATAAAATAACTTGCACTATCCCAAAGACCATATGACTCACAGTTTTTTATTCTTTCCAGTTGTTCGTCAATTTTTTTCATCAGTTCTTCAACTGTTTTATTATGTCTCGTAATCTGAAGACTCGCAGAAAACCCAGTAGTTCTCGTATCCGTGCTCGACTTGGTATCACTGGTAGTTTCCGTCTCCGAATAGTTCTCCGTGTGGCTTTCCGAAGTTCCATGATAACTTCCTCTGGATGAATTATGCCCTCCACCCATGTTTACTCCTGAACCAAACAGACCAACCGAAAAACCGGAATTTGTTGAGCGACCACGGTTTTTATTGACTCCACTGTTTTTTCCTGTTGTATCACTGATTCCATCATTTACAGCTTTGGAAAATCCACTGCTTATCCCTTCTGCAACAGAATCGCTTTCATTTTCGCCATATGTCATAACCAGTTCCGCACACTGTGACAAAGCGGAATACAACTCTTCATATCCTCGCTTCTTATCCTCCAATGCTCTTTTACCAAGTGGGGACGAAATGAAAACAGCCGTATACTCCTCGCCTGCCATGGAATCAATAAATTTTTCAATTCCCTGGACAAACTGGTCTTTTTCATCCTCATCCCGCATGCCTGGAACAATTGATACCGCAGCCACTGCTTTACCAGTGTATTCTTCCGGAATTTTTTTCTGCATCAGTTCTTCTACTTCACTGGCACCTTTCTCTGTAATATGAATTCCTGGGAAATTCCCCTTTAAACTTTTTTTCAGAATTTCTTTCGCTACATACGGCTCATTCTTATCTCTGGTCCCCAGATAAAAACTAACTCCACAGCTGTTACTTGATATAACCAGGATCGCTGAACTTCCAAAATTTGAAAGTGCACTGTATACACTCACAAGTTTATCGTTAATATTTTCATTTATGTCATATACAATTTTGTCAATCTGAAACAACGACATTGTTGAAAATGTCTTTTCTGTTTCTGCCAATGGAACAGGATCACATTTGTCAATATCAATCAGATAATTTCTGTTGACAAACAGATCCACTAAATCCATTCCTCTCGTCATCACATCGGATACTTTCTCTTCCATTTTTTCAGATTCCGGAAAATCACCCATCTTAATGTACCTCTCAGCTATTTTCGTTTAAATAAACCTGCCAGATTATTCAGCAGTGGATTTGTATTTGTAGCAATTTCTTTCACATTTTCCCAGGCATGAGTGCCTTTTCTGTTCCTCTTAAAATAACTTTTCATCTCTTCGTCCAAATCTTCCAGCTTTTGTTTACTTAATTTACACAAATACTTTCCAACTATTTCCTGATCGTCTTCTGTTCCATTTACAAACATAAAATTAAGAAATTCTGCAAACTCACGATAATCTTTACTTATTTTACATTTTTTGTATATCGTTTTACAGCAATACTCCATAAATATACTGTCGGCATATTTTGTCATTGCAAAAAGATCATAAATCATGCTGAATTCTTCTGCTGTCAGTCTAAACTCCAATACTCGTCCAAGGATCCAGGAAAAATAATCTCTCATTTCCTCTCTGGACATCTGCTTCAGATCTGCCTTCTCCTGACTGTATTTAAAAAGCTCATCAACTATATGATCTATACTCTTTCTTCCCGTCACTTTTTCAAGAGCCATACCGATCTTTAACAGCAACAGCCGTCCCTCTAAAGGCATTCTTAAAACACATTCCCAGTATCCACACAATTTATGAATGATCTTTGCATTTTCAACAGATGGTTCTTCCAGCGGAATATATTTACATAAAATATCTGTAATTTCCTGAACATAATCTGCTGTAATATGCATCTGCATTACCGCAACAGCAAGTTCTCTTGCCATTTTAAATCCATCTTCTGCCGGAATACAGTTCATCTTATTTACAAATACTTTTTCATATTCCTCTATTATCTGTGAAGCATAGTTGCTTCTGTATTTTTCATTTTCTGCAAGAATTTCATTATATTCACTTCGAAATACCTTTCTTGCCTCTGATAAATCAGCCGCCAGACATAATCTTTTAAGATAAATCTGATGTACTTCTGTACCTCTGTCGTACTCCAGTAACTCTTTGCAAACTGCTATCCGGTATGAATCTTCTGTTTCTACAACATAATTTGTAAAGGAATCCCATAAATGGTCTATATCCTGTGACGGAAGCTGGAAATCCAGTAAACAGCCTTCCATATTCAGTGTCATATTCACATAATACCCACTGTCATTTTTGAAATGTTCCAGAATACATTCAACAATTGTGTAACCATTTTCACGTCCAGAGGCATATGCCATTTTTACAATTCCATAATAAATTGCACCAATTGCACGGTCCGGATAAAATTCTTCAACCGGAAGCCTCATATCTTTTACATAATCACTGACTATCCGGACAACAAAAACGATTTTCCATAATTCTGTATTCTGTTCAAGCACTTCCAATAACGCATTCCGATTCGTTTCTCTCATAAATTCAGCCGGAATACTTAAATTTATGGAACGCGCCATAGCATCTATCTGATTGTAAACCGGGATAAATGCAGTTTCTGTAATCTGATCATCCGAAACTGTCTGGATAACTCTAACAACGATCATCTGTTTTACCTCGGCCTGCTGATCCGGAAGCATATCCCGCATTTCCTGCAGCATATATCCCAATATCTTTAACGCGTATCCGTTGTCCAGTTCATCGATCCGGTTTTTGTCATCTACCAGTCTGTTCGCCACTTTTTGGCGCAGCTCATTGCTTGCATACTCTTTTGCAAATCCTACTGCTTTTTCAAATTCCTCTTCGGTAACTTCACTGATCCCTCTGATAATAAGATTGTACAGATAAAATGCCGCATAATAATTTTCATCTGTTCTTCTGTATGTTGTGTTTTTCAGAATGAATTCATGAAAATCCGTAAGGCTGTCATAGGAATAACTGAACGCTGTATCCAGGAAAAAAAGCAGAGGATCATTTTTCTTTTCTATCTGTGAAAATTGCTGATTGATAAAATCAAAAACATAATGTCTGCCCGATGCAATATAGCTTGATACGTTGTAATGCGTTCCTTCGCTTACCACACCACAGATCTGAAAAGAAGATAACTCTGGGTCAAAATCATACGTCGTAAAATTGACACGTTTTGCCATATCCATAGGGAGCGCATACTGGAGAGCAGCAATCCATTTTATAATATTTTCTTTTTCATCGCAGATTACAAGCCTTTTCTTTTCGGAAGGAAATTTAAGCATGGCACAAACCATAGCCTTAAAATACTCTATATTTTCGTCAATCTCCAAAAATTCAATAATCGAATCCGGTTCGATCACATAGCCTTTGTTTAATTCCGGAACTGGTAGATATTCTGGCGGATCCGAATTATTTACCTCTTCATATTCCATACTGCTTCGTAAAGAAACACTTCCAAATAGTTCACATGGATAGACATCAAAATCATCAAAGTCACTGATAATAGAATGGCTTAAATGATTTCCAAATCTTCCTGCACTTCCCATATAATCCCTACCAAGATAGGTATTTAAAGTAACTGCAACATTTCCATTCTTTAATACTTTATAATTAAATGCGGATGGCATGGTTCTCGCAATTTCTTCTGACATGATCACTCCCGGAGCCAAAGCCGGGATCTGGTACGTGAAGAGTCCTTTTATCTCATCTGCTTTGCTGTCCTGAAATGACTGGTCATAAGAAAAAATCTGCTGCCCGTCATTTACCCCATCAATTCCTCTCATACATGATGTATAAATAATCTGATGTCTTGCCATTATCTTCCCTCCACTTTTATTTGCTGGCTTTTATAACTCCATTTTCTTTCAATATCCACAATAATGGATCTTCTATTCTATGAGGTCTTGGCCTCTCAATGCTTCTGTTCTCTTTCGGATTATTTCCAAGCCCAAGTGCCGATACTGCAAAATAAGAATAATTCGTGTAATTCAAATCAACCTGGGAAATAAATGATTCTGCTCCCCATTCGGTAAGTAAACTTCTGATTTCAGAATCTACATTGTGCCAGTCTGCCATATCAAACCGTCCTTCATCACAGTGTGGACTGTTTTCAAGTACTGTACTTCCTTCTGGAATCAGAGACGCTATTGCATCAAATTTTGAAAATACTGCCGCTACCGGGATATCGATTTTCTGTTCACTTTTCATTCTTCTGTCATTTCGGATCAGTTTGGATACTCTTGCCATAATATCATCAGACCGGGTTGCCTGCTTCCAGTCAACCGATGAAGCCCGCGACACCGTATTCTCGTCCAGCTGGTTCCTGACTGTCGGGAACTGCATTGGATCCAGCAGAAATATGATTCCTGCAGATTTACAAATATATTTATTAACGGTACTCATTGTATCTTCATCATTTAGATCTTCACCTGCTGTATCAAAAAACACCAGTGTATAACTGTCAATCTTATCTTTAAATAATCCCTTATGCTTCAGCTTAAGCGTAAATATTAACGGTCTGTATGCTCCATTATTTACATTTTGCACAGAACTTTGCGTCAGATCCAGTTTCTGCATATCCATATAAAGCTTCTGATATGCTCCCGCTTTATATCTTTGCATCGTATCATCAAAGCCTTCCATCGCCCCGCCAAATTTAACAGATATCCGTTCAATCAGTTCATTGATGATAACGCCTACAAAATGACTTTTCCCTGTATCACGGGATCCTACCACTGAAATGATCATATCCCTTCCAAGAAGTGTTGATTCTGGTAACTTGTTGTGGCAGGATGGGCACACAATGGCATAGGTTATGCTATTGCATTCCGGACATCTGGCACTTTTCGGAATCGACAATCCGCCTGACGGGGCTTTAAATGTAGGCTTCCCCATTTTCGGAATTGACTCATCACCGTTTTCATACCTGGTCAGTTCCAGATCCGGAACATCTTTGCATCTCCTGTTCGTACATCTGAACTGAACATCTGAAATCTTGTGTTCCTCAAAACAAAATGGACATATAAATTTTGACTTTAATGGCATATTCTCTCTCCTTAACTTATCTTGTGGTCAGATCCCAGTTTAATTTTTAGCACGTATCTTCCAGAAAGATTTTCATCCCTCAGAAATGGTTTAATATAAGTCTCCCTTGGTACTTTCTTATCTAACGGTATACTGATCTGAACCGGACCATTCATCTCCTGTGATTCAATCTGATAAAAAAGATTTCCTGACTTTTTAAACATCGGTGCTCTGTCTGTCGCAGAAATAACATCTATCGCTGGCAGACATGCTTTTTTACTGTCAGTTTCAAAATTCAGGATTACCTGATTTTCTCCAAATAACTTTTTCTTTACGGATATGGAATAGGTAAGTATTTCTTTTGACACATTGGAAAAAAGGTAATCTGTTCCTTCTGAATAATCACTTTCCCCATCTATTTTATACTGGGCAAACACTGAAAAATAGTAATTTTCCGGCTCATTTGAGTCAATTACCAGTCCGCAGTCATACTGATACTGCTTTAATGGAATATATTTTCTCGTTGCCTGTGTATCTGAAATATTTTCTGGAAACCGATCATGTCTGTACAGAACAACAAAACCAGTTGTATTCTTTGGGAAATCTACTCCCAGCATTATTTTTCCATTCACCAGTACTGCACTCTTTACTTTTACTGCCCCACCTCTACTTGCACGTGCAATGGTTCCGATCACTGCTGATCCGGATCTGACAGCCACTACAAGAACATATATGACTTCATCTTTTTCATACCTGAAAGTCCCAGAAGCATCCGTATTCTTTCTGATAACCAGACTTTCCATTGCTGCCTCCAGTGTTGCCAGAGGCACAATATCACCTGGCAGATAATCTGGTCTTTTTGTCGAGTAAAAAAACTGTATTTCCTGTTTCTTAGAATTCTCCCACTCTACTTTAAATTCACTGCCCTCGCCGGGCTTTACAACAAGTTTTTCAATCGGAAGCGGTGGCCTGGTCGGTATACCTGAAAGATTAATCCCTTTTGTCAGCAGTTTCTTATTTCCAATCATATACTGAAGAAATACTTTGTAATAATATTCAACATCATTTTTTAAACCTTTATCCACAAAAGTTTTTCTGCTGTTACATTCCAGTCTTGTTTTTCTCCCCGTATCATCGGTACGTTCAATCATCACACTGGCATTTTGTGTGATTGGTTCCCATGAAAACTGAAGTGTACCATCACCGGCTGCGATTTTTACTCCGGAAATTTCAAACAGATTCATCACTGGTTCCTGTATAACCAGTGGTGCCGAAAAAACTCCCGCTCTTTCAGCGAATACGGCATAAAAATATTTGCTGCCCGGAAGAATATTCTGGTCATTGATGCTGCACATGCTGACACGTCCAACCAGTGTTCCGTCCTGAACACCGAGTGGAATTGCATCCTCTTTTCTTACAACGTTATAATAGATCAGGCCCTGTGTTGCACTTCTGGTCCATGAGATCACATTGACCTTGGTGTGGACATCACAGGATATCTTCAGTCCAGTTGGTTCCTGAGGCGGATATTTCGTTGTAATTTCCTTTATTCCCGGACAGTCATTACATTTTTCATATGCGGCTGCACAGGCTTCAATAATTTCTGATTCCTTTTTTGAAATCTGGGCAATTTTTTTGTACTTCGCAGCCTCTGCTATGGCTGTATCTATTTCTTCTTCAATCACCGGATCCGAAAAACCTTCTGAAAATTTCTTTATGCTTTCATAATATTTTTTTGCTTCATAATAGTTTTTCTTCCTGCAGGCTTTCTTCAGATCATCAACTACAGCCCCCACTCTTTGCTTTAAATCTGTCAGTCTTGCTTTGATTTTCGGAATCCGTTCATTTTCTTTCCAGTACCTTGCTGCATCTGCCAGGTGCACTTCCGCTGCTGCGAACTCCATATGGTCTACCGCTTTTTCTGCCTGCTCACAAAGCGCAACTGACTTGTCAAGATTTTCAAATCTAAAACCGCATTTGCATACATTAATATCAACATCATTGATCTTACCGCATTTCGGGCATTTTATTTCAAGCGGCATTCCACAGCGTTTACATACTTTCCGTCCATCAGAGATATCATTGATACACCCGCACCGGCAGATTTTAATATTTTTATTCTTCGCAGAGGTCTCTGTTACCGGTAAGGCAAGTGGAATTTTTTCAACTCTGCAAAATGCAGCAATCAGTTTCTCAGCCTCTTTTCGATTCTTTAATATTTCTGTAAGCTGACCAACCTTTTTCTTATATATTTCAGGAGTAATTTCTCCGATATAGTCATAAAGGTCTTTTAACTCATCCAGAAGTTCTTTTCTTTTGATATATCCACGATACTGGTCATATGTCTGCTTTTCTTTCTCATCTTTAAAACATTCTTCACACTGTCTGCATAATTTTGCCCCGGCACTGCTTATTGCATCATTTTTATAGAATTCTTTCTTCTTTTTTTCTTTTGCCAGCTGTCTGAGATTATCACTTGGCAGGTTCTGGATATTTTTCTGTGTCGTATTAAGAGCAAGGAAATCATAAAGATTATCAACATTAAACGGCGCAAAAAATGCCTTCATTACATTGTATTTATCTGCATTTTGTGGCTTTTTTTTGTAATATTTTTCATAGATTTCCTGATAATTTTCTTCTTTAGACTGAATAAGTTTTATATTCAGGACTTTCATTCTTTCTTTTACAACATCAAGATCAAATTTATTTTTATCAGCAACCCTCTTAATTGTCTCTTCTGATAACTCAGATTTCAACATACGTTTTAATGTCTTATCAATTAATCCATATCGCTTCTCACAGGCATCCTTTACCATTTCAGCCCGTATAGCATCATTTTGGATATCTGCAACTATGGCATTCTCATCTTTGCACAAAAGCATGTTGTTTTTATATTCACTTCCATGATTAAAATCATTTGCCTTACTGGACCAGAATTTCTGTTTTTCTCTGATCCTCTGTCTTATCACAGCTTCATCTACTACGGGATTCGGCTCAAACTCTAATTCCAGAAGTAAATACCAGTTTTCTGTCATATCATCGTCCTCATTTCTATCTCATTCGTAATCCTGAACTCGTATTCCCCTCAATACCTCCAAAAAATTCCCGCCATATACCTCAAAAGGTATACGGCGGGATCACTCATCTACATTACAACCATCTGCTTAGATTTTTCTTTCAGTTCGTCAACTTTTTCCTCTGCCATAATTCCCTTTGCCTGCATTGTGGCATGTACTTCTCTGCCCGTTGTTTTATCTACACCACTGACTTCAAGGATTCCTTCTGTGCTGAGCGTAAACGTAACCTGAATTGGTGAACCGACCGGAAGATTTTCCGAAAGTTCCAGTGTTGCTGTTCCTAAAACAAAATCCTTATCAACATCAAATGTCTCTTCCATAAAATCGCTTTCATATACGACCAGTTCGGCTGATTCCTGATTCGCAACATTTGTTCCAAATTCCTTTGTCACAGAAATAGAACCGTTTGGCATTGGTTCATTCTTAATGATCATATTGCAGCATTTTGATTCTCCATTTATAAGAACCTCAATCGCAAAACTTTTTGTCGTCGCTACAACAACCTGTCTTGTCTTTCCGCCAATACTCATCATTTCCGGCTGAACTGCAAGTTCTTCCTTATAATCATCGGCATTGATCTCTTTTGTAGCTCCACCTACATTAACAGTTGTTTCTCCGACATCTCCTGGCTCCAGGCTCTTCTGATTATTGACATAAACGTTGACTGCATGGATCGCTGCTCCTTTTGCAACAGCTTCATCCGGATCCAGAATCTTTGGTTCCATACCAAATCTGTCAACAATTGCCTTTGTAACCTGAGGCATTCTCGTTGATCCACCAACCAGTAAAATTTCATCGATGTTATATCCTTTCTCTTTTGCAACATCAATTGCTGATTCTGTCTTTTCAATAGCCTCGCCAAGTAATGTCGATGTGATTTCATCAAATTTTTCTCTTGTAAGATTGATTCTTGCTCTCAGACCAGCTGCATCAAGCATTACCGGAACCTGATCTCTTGAAGTAAGCTGCTGTTTTGCTTTTTCTGCTTTCAGCCGCATATCCTGCTGTGCATATTCATCAAATTCCCCATCAAATCCGGTCTGGGAAATAAATTCTTCCGCAAGATATCTCATCACTGATTCGTCCCAGTCTTTTCCACCAAGCTCATGATTTCCATCCGAACAGATAACCTCGATCTTCTCTGAACTAATATTCATGATCGTAACATCGAACGTTCCACCGCCCAGGTCAAAAACCAGAATCGTCTTTTCTTCCTGCTCCCTTGCACATCCATAATATAGCGCTGCTGCCGTTGGTTCACTGATTACTTCAAGTACATTCAGTCCGGCAATGATTCCAGCATTTTTCGTCGCTGTTCTTTCTGCCGTTCCAAAATAAGCCGGGCATGTGATCACCACATCTTTTACTTCTGTATCCAGCATTTTAGCAGCATCTTCTGCAACTTTTCTTAAAATATATGCTGAAACTTCTTCCGGGGATTTATCCTCTCCATTGTAGCTGATCGCGAAATCTGTCTTTCCCATCAATGTCTTAACAAGTGAAATCGTGTTATCCGGATCGATCACAGCATTCTCCTTTGCCACCTGTCCGACTACAACCTGTGACGGGCTGGCAAAATTTACTACGGAAGGTGTCGTATTTGTTCCCTCCGAATTATTTACTACGGTTGCTCTTCCTGTTTCGTCCACATATGCAATACATGAATATGTAGTCCCTAAATCAATACCAAATACATATTTTGCCATTATTCTTTTTCTCCTTCCACATCACTTGGTTTTTCATATACATAAACGGAAACCTTTTCCGGCGAAATCGGTTTTCCCAGATATTCATATCCACTGCTCATACTTTTAGCAATTTTTCCATGCAATTCTTCTACCGGAGTTTTCACTTTTTTAAGCGCCCTCTGCTTAATCGGGTTAAATTCATCTCCTTCTTCACTGAAATAAATTGAGATATTATTCTTTTCCAAAATATCCTGGATATCATATGAATAATCACGGAATACCCTTAGCGGAATACTCTGTTCTTCTTCCGGTTTCTCAGCATACACATTACTCATTCTCAGGATACTGTCTCTTACCTCAATCATATCCAGCAATATTGGTCTCACAAGCTGCGAATACATATCATCCTTATATTTTTGAAGCTCAGCATGCATCTGATCCACAATCTTTTCTTCGTGTGCCGTGTGCTGTATCTTTTTTGTAAACAGCTGCGTTAAACGGTCTACTTTCGTATTGATCTCCTGTAATAATTCATTTTCTTCATCCGGCTCATTTTTTTCCTGCTCAGTATCCTCTGTTTTCTGAATTGCATTTGTATCTTCCTGGTTTTCTTCCTGATTTTCTTCCACACATTCTTCTGTAATGATAACCTCTTCTTCCATATGATCTGTACCTCCTGTTACGCCGCACTTTCTGTGATCTTAGGTATTTTTCTGCTAAATTTGATATCATTCCAACTATGATACATCTTTGAATCTGCTTTACCAAACAGCCATTGCATCGGTGCCAGAACTCCCTGCGGATTATACTGACCCTTATCTCTTGTATGTCCGATTGCTGTACAGGCAAAATACCTGTTATCTTTAAATTTCAGATCAACATTATTGATAAAGCTTTCCATTCCATTTTCTTTTAAGAACTTTCTGCACAGATGATCCATCGTATCATAATAATTTTTGAACAGTTCCGGCTTTGAATCCATCTGTGACTTGATCGCCAGATCTCCAATCTCATCCATAATCCCTGCAGAATCTATCTTCCCAATAACCACTGCCAGTGGTACAGAAGACATATTCTTGTCACTCATTCCTGTGACCTCTCTCAGTTTATTCAAAAACGAATCTACGATTTCATTGATATCTGCCTTACCGATTCCGGCTACATCCTCCGGCTCCAGCTGACCTTCACATTTGTTTCTCACTTTTGGAATTGCAAATGGATCCACCATCAATACAATCCCCTGACAATACTCGTATTGCTTCTGGATTTCATTCTCACTATTATCTGTAAAAACTTCACCCGCAATATCATACACATGTACAAGTCTTTCTGGCGAAAATGGAGCTCCCTTTACAAAAAAGCTGAATGAAATCGAACTTGTTTTATTTACGTCCTGTGGCCGGTCAGTCATTCTTGTGCTGCCCATGCGGTAATCCTGCTCAATCTCTTTATACATATCTGCTTTTGCATCATTATAAAATTCTGTTTCCCAAGATTTTGCCGGTGCAACCTCATCAATAAATTCCTTTGAAAAAGCTGTAATAAATGCAGTCTTTCCAACCGAACGTCCGCCTACAATTGGAATACAGATTGGTACTGCCTCCCTGTTAGACAATAGTGTTCCGCAATGCGGACAAATTGCATCCAGATTTTTTCTCCCATTAAAAAATGTCGTCGGAAGCTTCTCTCCACAATTACATCTTCTTTTTAAAATGCCATAAACTCCAGGAGTCAGATTTGTATGCTGTGCTCCACACCGTGGACAAATATATGTAGGAATCAAGGATTTCTCTTTGCATTCATGACAGGCTGTAAAAATATGTTTTCGAATCAAATAAAGCCTGTCCACAAACCATATGATCGAAAATCCCAGATAAATGACCGCCATCACAACAAAAACAACTGCAATATTGATCACACTTACCACTGCAGTGATAATCGAACCATAGATTAAAACTGACAACATCGCCAGCACATTCAAAACAAGTTTGAATAATCTGGTCGTTCTTCCATCTCCTGATATGCGGGACATGGTAATATTATTTTTAAATTTTCTTAAAGAAACAAAATTTCTCCTCCATGCTCCCTTGATCGTATTTCCAACATCTCTGTAGCCTTTTCCAAAAAAGTAACTCTTTTTTGCCGGCTGTAGTACTGCTGCCATTTTTTCTCCTCCTGGTCTGCTCCTATGCTGTAGGATTTATTACTTTACGGTTACTGTCAATTACATTTTCCTTAAAGGAGCTGATATAATTTTTTATTGCGCTTCCTGCGCCATAAACAGTTCCCAATGCCGCTGCAACATTTACAACCACTGTTGCAACCCAAACAGCCACATATACAATAAACAAAATGATTGCCAGTCCAATTACCAGTCCAATAAGCGCAGTGTCATCATCACGTCGAGACATCTTTTTCTCCTTCCTTTTAAAAATATTATATTACATTTTAATATTTTTTCAATAATTCAAAAACATTACTTTAATATTTATTGTTTCTTAACATCTTCTTTACTTTATCTGTTAACCTAATCATATCGCAATTATTTTCTTCGGTTTTCAAGCAAAGTTTACAATCTTTTTTCGTCTCTCTTTCGATACCAGATCAGGATTTTTTCGTGGGCAATCCATAAAAGACAGAATGCAAGTCCACATATTCCAACCATTTTCAAATTCATACGGTATAAAAGATTCGTAAACGAATACCAAAATTCCCCCAGACCTGTCTGCGGGAATCGTGTTTCCGACACGCATCCGACTACAAAAATCAGGGCATAATCAATGCATACAATCATCCAGTAAAACTCCTTCCTGGAATATATCCTTTTCGTCTTTGAGCCACCACTCACAAGCCAGATATACTGAGTGAGTAATATATATGCAATCGAAATCAGCGTAATGGCTATCCATCCATACCCACTATATATCCACAAGTTCATTCCATTTAATGACTGAAGCAATGAAGTAAAATTAGCGATCAGTATTCCTGATGCAACCACTCCGGAATGCAGCCCTGAGGAAGAAATCATCCACAATAAAAAGAATAATTTCAGCCAGCTGAATCCTGATGAAGCCATAAAATAAACTCCTACTGCAAAAATAACCACACTTATAAAAGTCGTATCCTTTTTTAATATTTTGAAAATCCCTTTTCCCAGACATCCTGCTAAAAATATATATTGCAAAAAAGAAATTCTGATGGTCATTTCCGGCACTAGCGTCAGCTTCCATGCCCCCATACCTAATGCCAGCATGATCAGACCAACTACCATATAAACCCGTTTGTATTCCTTTTTGAATCCAAAATTTTCACCGTAGATCAAAGTTTCTATGTCAAGAAGCATCTCTTCGATCGACTGATACCGATCGTCCGGGTTATACCTACATGCCCGCGCAATGATATCATATAACTCTTTCGAAATACCCCCTTCCGGTTCCGGCAGAACATATCCCGGCATATACTGTATCCTCGGATTGACACTATAAGTATTGGAATCCGGGAATTTCAAATGATTTGCAAGTACATACAGCATGATACCAAATGAATAGATATCCGCCGTATAATCATATCTTTCCTCCGTTCCTCTTACTTCCGGAGCTGCATATCCTTTTGTAAAAGCAACTGTTCCTGCAAATCCATCTCTGGTCTTTTTTGAAATTCCGAAATCTCCCAGCTTATACATTTTCTTCTTTTCAGAATAGAAAACATTTTCTAATTTGATATCTCTGTGCAGCGTCTTATTATAATGCGCTTCTTTTAAAGCAGTTCCTATATCATAGGCCAGTTTCAGTATTTCCTTCTCTTCACCTTTTTCCAATGCACCCGGGATCAGATTCCTGCTTCCATCTCTGTTCTTTTTAATAACAGGAGTCATTTTTTCCATTACGATAAACTGCAGTTTTAAACTTGTATGTAATAATTCTACCGGTTTTTTCTTTTCTGCCGAAACGATATGATCGTTCTCGTCAAAAGTGATCCATAATTCCTTATGTGCATAAATTTTTACTACATAACCCGGAAAAGTGCAAATTTCTCGCTGCGCCCATACGGAATCGTCAAACTCCGTGGAATCCATATTCTGGTTCCGGAATCCAATCACTTTGATCGCATAGTTTTTCTTATCCGAAATCCTGGACTTTGCTTCATATACATCTGCCGAACCACCACTGCCAAGTAATTTCAGTTTCCCGTTTTCCTGAACAAACGAATAGTTTTTAAATGGAAGCTTCATTCTGTCCAGCTGTATTAAAATTTTATAGATTTCTTCCTTCGTCCACAGATTCATTTATATTAACTTCCTCTTCTTCATCCTCTAACATTCCATAATAATTCAGATAAAATATCTCTATCAGAAAAATTCCAATTCCAACTCTGATCAAATGGATCCGCCTTACCATTTCCGGAATTACCAACACATGAAACTGCTCCAGTATCAGCAGTAAAATTCCTGCCGCAATCAGTATGTACCATATATTATCCACAATCCAACACCATCTGTTAAATCTTTTCTCTGACTCTTTCTTCAAAAATAACCGCAAAAATATACAGCTTTCCACCACAGCAAATATTCCAATGATAAAGATCCATCCAAGATCCAATCTGTTTACAAGACTGAGCCTTATCAAATTGCTTGATGCCAGTCCAATCCAGAGTCCGGTTCCAATCGCACATCCTGCAGTAATGGCAGGAATTCTCAAAAGGATTACCATCATCATCACCACTTGTGGAACATGAATTCCCAGACTGTACATTGAAAAAAGAATAAAGCCAATTGTAATAATCTCAAATTCAACATAAAATTCTTCTATAATTTCCAGAACCGAACAACCCAGCATTATGATCGGAAGAATCCAGAATTGTCCTCTGGTCACATAATATTTTCCCGAATAGAACTGCTCGAAGAACAGAGCAAATAAAACAGCTGCTGCCATCATTCTCCGTATGCTCATATCCCTGTATGCTTCATTGTAACATCTTTCTTTTATTATTCTTTGTTCCCGGCTTAATTCACTGTCATCTTTTGTCCACCATTCTTCTTCATCTGTATCTTTTTGAGTCCCATTTTCTTCTATTGTTTTCTGATCTGCTGACAGTACCGTATCTTCTTCATCCCGGTACGTTTCTGTTTCCAGATCCTCATACTCTGTACCATCTACCTTTTCATAACTGCACTTCACCCTGTTGATCTCCAGCAGAACTTCTTCTATCGACTGATACCGTTCTTCGGCACTATAGCTACACATTTTCCGGATAATCCTTGCCAAATCTTCTGATGCATTTTCCGGCGCCGGCATAATAAAATCTTTAGAATACTGTACAAACACAGAGCGATACTCGTCTGAAGCCGGAAACTTTAATCCATTCATAAGTAAAAACAAACTGATCCCGAATGAATAAATATCTACCGTCAGATCATATGCCTCTGTCAGATGCCGTTCTATTTCCGGTGCTCCATAACCATCCGTAAATACCACCGTCTCGGCATCCCCATTCTCAACATACCGCGCCACGCCAAAATCCCCCAGCTTATATTGCTGGAGGTGCTCGTCCCAAAATATATTTTCAAGTTTGACATCCCTGTGGATGATTCCATTCTCATGTGCTGTAGAAAGTGCACTCCCAATATCTTTTGCAAGTCTGAGCACTTCCTCTTCACTCTTTAAATCTTCCCGTAATACCTCGACATTTCCATACTTATCTTTCAATAGAACCGGATCAAGTTTTTCCATCAATACCAGTTGGACCGAAATTCCACCTGCTTCCTCGTATTCTTCCTCATTCACACCAGTTATTCCTGTCACGTTCCCCGTTTCATCCAAATGAACTTTCATGATCCACAGATTGATGATACGCATGACATTTTCAGACTGCTCACCTAAAAAATACTGTATCTGTGTTGTCTCAAAGATGAAATCTTCATCAGCTGTTTTTTCTCCAAGACCTATTATTTTCATCGCATAATGTCTTTTAGGAGCAACCGAATCATACATTTCATAAACACTTGAAAATCCTCCAGTTCCTAAAAGTTCCAGCCCGCCATCTACCTTACAGAACTGATATCTGGAATCAAAAGCTTCCTGTTTTTCCAATTGAAGAAGTAATTTATCAGTCCCTGCTTTATCCAGAATCAGCATCTCTTATCTTCCCTCCATTAACAGCCAGTCATCTCTATGTCACCAGCCAGATATGTAACATCTCCCATGTAAATAGCTATTCCCTTTTCTTTTTCGATTACCGTTCCTTTTTCAGGACTGTTCACAGTTGCCATATCTTCACCTGTTAAAAAACGCAATGTAGAATAGCCTTTCGAATCAACTACACGCCAGTCTTCACCATACACTTTTGTAAGAAACAGTCCCAGGATCGTCTTATAATTAAGCACCTGTTGTTCTCCACCGCCAAACACAAACAGATCTCCATCTTTAAGCATGACTGGTCTGACTCTTCCATTGATTCCCGGTTTTATATGTTTCTGATTGTATACCGTTCCATTTTTCCCATTATAGTCCAGATAAAACCATTCCCCATCCAGATTCTGAAATTTCCCGTGTCTACGGCTCACTGTTGCTGAATGCAGCTTTATATCCGGAATATTCTCTTTTGACGGTCTTCCAACCTCCCATACATTTTTGTTGTCTAACATATATGACGTTAGCTGACCATTTTCAATTATAATTAAATTATTTTCCTTTTTACCATACATCCTCATCCATCTCCGGTAATTCTGAAATAAACGCCTCTACCTCCGGCAAATCCAGGTCTTCTAAAATTTTTCTTGCATACCGGCATAAATCATCCGGATCATACTCTTCGGATTCTGTATCAAGCAGATCATTCAGACTCGCATCGTCCAGAATAAACATAATCACACTCTCAAAAATATTTTTGGCACATAGTGGTTCCATATGTGCCAATTCAAGCATTTCATCAATCTGCTCATGATCCATGCTCAAATGTAACCCGAGTGAGATAATCTTATTCCTGGTCGGATACCATTTTTTCTGTCTAATTGCCGAAACACATTGTCTTAATGACGAAGACCATTCCTGCCCTTCTGCCAGTTCAAACACACTTCCTCCAAATTCCTGATAATTTGCCATAATATGCATCTTTACATATGCATAAAATCTATGATACGCCATTGCAAACATCATCGAATTTTCAGCTATAAACTTTTCCAGATCGTCTTCATTTTTCACATAAGAAAGCTTTGCATCAAAAAGTTCTGTAGCCAGGTCTTCCTGTTCTTCATCATTATCTCTTACAATATTTGCTTTAATTTTATCCAGAATATAGTTATACTTTTCTAAAGTCTCCAGACCGTATTTCCGTTCTAACACAAAAATACAGACACAATCTTCCAGACTTTTCGAATATAAAGCAGGATATTGACCATATCTCCGCAATAACTGATTCATCCTTTCCAGATCATATCCGGCTACCATTCCGATTCTCAAAAAAGTTTCACGGTTTTTCGGAATTGCTCCTTTGCACCATTTGTTTACCGATACGCGGCTCACGCCACATACTTCCGCAAATTTAGACTTCGTCAGACCACTTTCTGTTATGATCTGATTTATTTTTTCTGTCCATTGTTCCTGTTGTGTCCTGATCATCGGAAATATTCTTTCCTTTAACTCTTCGATTTCCTCACACTTTGAGATTTCGTCTTTTATATAAATTGTCTCCAAATCATTTTCTTCCAATTTCTGCTTCAATGCTTTCGCTCCTTTTTATTCGCCCATGATAGTCCACTCCCTTGCGTTATAATTAGTTTTCATTACTGGACTAATCATACACACTACGAGGGTCCTTGTTTTCAGATAAAGTTTACATAATCATTATGAATACAATAACACACTCGCAACGATATTTATACATAAATTTCATACCAGCCTGATATCCATCAAAATTGCTTTGAAACTGATAATACCCGCATACAGGACATTTTCATTTCCTGTATGCGGGCAGCATCTCAACATTAACATAACTTCTTTTTTATTCTCTTTGTCTCTATTTCATACACTGCAAAAATCTCAACAGCTATATACAAAAGAAGGAGGGTGAAAATACAGCCTCTGATATGCAATTTTTTTATTTTAACAAATCGAGCAGCGTATATTCACCTTTTGGA
>OLQX01000772.1_pt1 | contig 34856 bp, 34 predicted proteins | sample 1672581 | NCBI WGS metagenome assembly OLQX01 (sample SAMEA3136701, study PRJEB25190) | human gut metagenome | reverse complement strand
CGAAAGAATGCAGGGCTTTACCATGCAGGCGGAATTGAGCGCGACCATCGTCAGCGTAAGGCTGTTGGACGGCGCGGAAGCGGAAACGCGGTTTCTGGTGGAATATGCCAACGGCGAGAAGAAGGAGGAAGCTGTTAAGAATGACAGTGAAAGATTTCGGGAGCTGAGCATGTATTTGGGCTAAAGGGAATTTCTTGCACGGCTTCGGAGCGCTGCGAGGGAATTTTCTGAAAAAGCCTTGCAAACAAAGGAAAGAAGTGGTATAGTAATACAAAGTAATGATTATAAACGTTGGTGAAAAGAGTGGGTAGAACAACCCGCTCTTTGTTATTGTAGGGGGAAAGCCCCATCGGATTTTTGTAAGACGGAAAAAGAAAAACGAAAAAGAGGTGTAAAAATGGCGAAACCAAACAATACAGAAGCAAAGGTGCTGCCCATTCTGGAGCCGATTATTGCAGAAAAGGGGCTGGAGCTGGTAGATTTGGAATTTGTAAAGGAAGGCGTAAACTGGTATCTGCGTGTTTATATTGATAAGGACGGCGGTGTAAATATTGATGACTGCGAAGCGGTCAGCCGTGCGCTTGAGGTGAAGCTGGATGAAAAAGATCCCATCGAGCAGGCCTATATTTTGGAGGTAAGCTCTCCCGGTATCGACAGACCGCTGAAAAAGGATGCGGATTTTGTGAAATATCAGGGAGAAATCATTGATGTGAAGCTGTATAAGGCGCAGGACGGCAGCAAGCAGTATCAGGGCAGGCTGCTGGGATTGGAAGACGGCGTGCTTTCCATCGAGGAGGAAAACGGAAACGTAGTGAAATTTGAACAGAAGGATATCGCCAGTGTGAGATTGGCAGTTATTTTTTAAGCTAAGGGAGGAATTTGGAAAATGGACAGTAAAGAATTTTTGGATGCGCTGAATCTGGTTGCAAAGGAAAAGGGCATTGATAAGGAAGTTGTATTTGAGGCAATCGAGGCATCCCTGGTTTCTGCATGCAAGAAAAACTTCGGCACAAGCCAGAATATTAAGGTGGTTATCGACAGAGAATCCGGCAATGTTGCCTGCTATGCGCAGAAAACCGTTGCAAGCCCTGTGGAAGATCCGCAGCTGGAAATCTCTCTGGAAATGGCAAGAGTGCTGAATCCCAACTATGTGGTTGGCGATGTGGTGGATCTGGAGGTAACACCGAAGGACTTCGGCAGAATTTCCGCACAGACCGCAAAGCAGGTGGTGGTACAGAAATTCCGCGAGGCAGAAAGAGAAATTCTCTTTAACCAGTATATTACAAAGGAAAGAGAGGTTGTAACTGCCATCGTACAGAGAAAGGAACGCAGAAATGTTATCGTGCAGATGGGCAAGATTGATGCGATTCTTTCCGCAAACGAACAGATTCCAGGCGAACAGTATAACTTCATGGATCGCATTAAGGTGTATGTACTGGAGGTAAAGCAGACTACAAAGGGCCCTCAGATTTTTGTTTCCAGAACACATCCTGAGTTGGTAAAGCGTCTGTTTGAACAGGAGGTGCCCGAAGTACATGACGGTACAGTGGAAATCAAGAGCATTGCAAGAGAAGCCGGAAGCAGAACAAAGATTGCCGTTTATTCCAAGAATGAAAACGTGGATGCACTGGGTGCCTGTGTTGGGCAGAATGGCTACCGTGTCAATGTAATCGTAAGCGAGCTGGGCGGCGAAAAGATTGATGTGATCAACTGGAGCGAGGACCCCAAGGAATTTATTGCGGCAGCACTCAGCCCCTCTAAGGTTCTGGAGGTTGCGCTGAACGAAGCAGAGCAGAGCGCGAAAATCGTAGTGCCCGACCATCAGCTTTCTCTGGCAATCGGCAAGGAAGGGCAGAATGCAAGACTTTCCGCAAAGCTGACAGGCTGGAGAATCGATATCAAGAGTGAAACACAGGCAAGAGAAACAAACTTCTTAGCAGAAGACCCCGTAACGGAAGAAGTAGCGGAGGAAACAACGGCAGAAGAAACAGCAGATGAGGCTGTAGAAGAAGCAGCAGAGGAAGATGTAACAGCGACAGAGGAAACGGCAGAAGGCGAAGCAGAAGCGTAAGAGGGAGGAGAGTATATGAAGCAAAGAAAAGTACCTCTCAGAAAATGTACCGGCTGTCAGGAAATGAAAAATAAAAAGGAACTGATTCGCATTGTACGAAATGATGCAGGCGAATTTGCCTTAGACCGTACGGGAAAGCTGCCCGGACGCGGTGCATATATCTGTCCCAATGCGGAATGTCTGGCGAAGGCGCAGAAATCCAAGGGGCTGGAGCGCTCCTTTAAGGTGGCTGTGCCGAAGGAAGTGTATGAGCAGCTGCTTCAAGAATTGGAGAAACAGACCAATGAATAAATTTTTTTCCCTTCTGGGGCTTTGCAAGCGGGCGGGAAAGCTTGTTGCAGGCGAGGTGGCCGCAGAACAGGCGGTGCGCAAAAAACAGGCATTTCTGCTCATTTTAGCGCAGGATGCATCGAAGAATACAAAAAAGAAATTTACAAATTCCGCAGTGTATTATGAACTGCCCTTGGCAGAAATCGGAACCAAGGAAGAACTGGGCAGAGCCATTGGCGCAGAAATGCGCTCCATTATTGCGATTACAGAAAAGGGCTTTGCAAAAAAACTGAAAGAGCTTGCGGATGATAATATAGAGAATAGAACGAAGGTCGGTGAAGGCTGATTTTCGAGAAAGACGAGGTGTTGTGGAATGTCCAAAATCAGAATTTATGAACTGGCAAAGCAGCTTGGCGTTGCCAATAAAGACTTAGTAGCAAAAATCAACAGCATCGGCATTGAAGCAAAAAGCCACATGGCAATGCTGACAGAGGAAGAAGCCGCAAAGGTGACGGCGTTATATCAGCCGAAGAAGGAAGAACCCAAAAAGGATGCACCGAAAAAGGATGCACCCAAGCAGAACCAGCCCAAGCAGAATCAGCCGAAGCAGGATGGGCAGAAAAAGGAAAATGACCGCAGACAGGACGGCAACAGACCTGCGCAGAAAAAGGACAACAGAAACGAAGGCAGAAGCAACGAAAACAGAAACGAAAGCAAGCAGGGAAAGGGCAATAATAATAATAACAATAATAATAATAACAAGCAGGGCGGTCAGAATAACAAGGGCGCACAGCAGCAGGGCAAGAAGGACAACAATAAAGGCAAGGACAAAAAAGACAAAAAGGGCAACAAGAACGGTCAGAAGGTAAGAGAAAACCCCATGGAGCGCAGAAGACGTGAAATGGAGGAGGAAGCAGCACTGATGGCAGAGCTGGCGGCACTGGAGGCGGAGGAAGCAAACGCAGATCCCGTTATCAAATATATTCCCGAAAGCATTACCGTAAAGGATCTGGCTGAGGTTCTGGGCAAAAAAGGCTCCGATCTGGTTATGAATCTGATGAAAAAGGGCAAAATGCTTGCCATCAATGCAACATTGGATTTTGATACCGCGGCTTCCATCGCAGAGGAATACAACGTGATTCTGGAGCAGGAGGAAGAAAAGGATATCATGGAGGAAGCCTTTGGCGCAGAGGAGGAAGAGGATGAATCCAAGCTGGAGGAAAGACCTCCCGTTGTTGTTGTAATGGGGCATGTTGACCACGGCAAAACCTCTCTGCTGGATGCCATCCGTCATTCCAGCGTAACAAAGGGCGAAGCAGGCGGCATTACACAGCATATCGGTGCATACACCGTTCAGATTGACGGCAAGCCCATTACCTTCCTGGATACACCCGGTCACGAGGCATTTACGGCAATGCGTATGCGCGGCGCGCAGATTACAGATATCGCGATTCTGGTTGTTGCGGCGGATGACGGTGTAATGCCCCAGACAGTAGAAGCAATCAACCATGCGAAGGCAGCAGGCGTTGAAATTATCGTTGCCATCAACAAGATGGATAAGCCCTCCGCAAACCCCGACCGCGTAAAGCAGGAACTGACAGAATACGGTCTTCTGGCAGAGGACTGGGGTGGTACAACCGTTTGCGTTCCTGTATCTGCACACACAAAGGAAGGCATTGATAACCTGCTGGAAATGATTATTCTGACAGCAGAAATGAAGGAGCTGAAGGCAAACCCCAACAAGAAGGCAAGAGGTGCTATCATCGAAGCACAGCTGGATAAGGGACGCGGCCCTGTTGCAACCGTACTGGTACAGAGCGGCACCCTGCGTGTGGGCGATCCTGTGGTTGCAGGCCCTGCATACGGGAGAATCAGAGCGATGACAGATGATAAGGGCAGACGCGTGAAATCCGCAGGCCCCTCCACTCCTGTTGAGATTCTGGGGCTTTCTGAGGTTCCTGCAGCAGGTGACAGCTTCTATGTAGCGGCAAACGAAAAGCAGGCAAGACAGCTTGCGGAAAGCGTTATCGCAAAGAACAGAGAAACACTCATTAGCCAGACACCCCAGAAGGTATCTCTGGATGATCTGTTCAACCAGATTCAGAGTGGCAACATGAAGGAGCTGGGGATTATTGTAAAGGCGGACGTACAGGGCTCTGTAGAGGCAGTACGTCAGTCTCTGGAAAAGCTGACAAACGAGGAGGTACGCGTGCGCGTGATCCATGGCGGCGTTGGTGCGGTTACGGAAAGCGACGTGCTTCTGGCATCCGCATCCAATGCGATTATTATCGGCTTCAACGTGCGTCCTGAGCCTGCGGCAAAGGCATTTGCGGATGAGGAAAAGGTGGATATCCGCCTGTATCGTGTTATCTATAACGCGATTGAGGATATTCAGGCTGCCATGAAGGGTATGCTTGACCCCATTTACGAAGAAAAGGTTCTGGGCCATGCAGAGGTACGCCAGATCTTTAAGGCATCCGGCGTTGGTACGATTGCCGGCAGCTATGTGAAGGACGGTAAATTCGTGCGAAATTGTCAGGTTCGTATCGTGCGTGACGGTATCGTTGTGTATGAAGGCGATCTGGAAAGCCTGAGACGCTTCAAGGATGACGTAAAAGAGGTTGCAGCAGGCTATGAATGTGGTCTGGTGTTCAAGAAATTCAATGACGTGAAGGAGGGCGACTGGATCGAAGCCTTCACTATGGTAGAGGTACCTCGCTAATTTTGAAATAAAAGGTGAGAGATTATGAAAACAAATAACAGACTTTCTCGCATCAATGACGAGATTATGAAGGAGCTTTCCCAGATTATTCGGGCAGAGCTGAAGGACCCCCGCATTGGTGTGATGACAAGCGTGATCCGTGTGGAAACGACGCAGGATTTGAAATACTGCAAGGTTTATGTTTCTGTACTGGGTGACGAAAAGGATAAGGAAAATGTAATGAAGGGGCTGCAGAACGCAGGCGGCTTTATTCGCCGGCTGATTGCGCAGAGAATTAACCTGCGCTATACCCCTGAGCTGCGCTTTAAGCTGGACGAATCCGCAGAATATGCCATCCACATGGATGAATTGTTCAGCAAAATCGATAAGGAACGCAAGGAAAGAGATGCAGAATGAAAAAAGCAAACAACTCTTTTGATGAAATCATGGAATGGGTTCTGTCGGCGGAAACGATTGCGCTGGCAGGACACACCAACCCCGATGGGGATGCCATCGGCGCATGTCTGGCACTCGGCGGCGCACTGGAAAAGGCAGGGAAGCAGGTGCAGGTCATTCTGGAAAAATATGCGGATAAATATCAGCTGATTCCGAATGGACATCTGGTCTGTGCGGCAGAGGATGCAAGGCTTCCTGAGCTGTTTCTCGTACTGGACTGCGGTGACGAGGGACGCTTGGGGGATGCGGCGGAAATTTTCCAAAAAGCAGCGAAGAAAATCAATATTGACCACCACGAAAGCAACACCTATTTCGCAGAGCTGAATTATGTGGCGGCGAAGGCCTCCTCGACCAGTGAGATTGTGTTTCAGCTTTTGGAAAACAGACTGCCCATGACGGCGGCAGAGGCGGCTGGGCTTTATGCCGGACTGATTTATGACACAGGCGGCTTCCGTCATTCCTCTACATCTCCTGAAACCATGCGGATTGCAGGGGCCCTAATGGGGTACGGGATTCCCTTTACGGAGATTTATAACCGCTTTTTCGACAGCCGCAGCTTTTCGGAATTAAAGCTGATGGGCAGAGCCCTGAGCAATGCAGAGCTGCTGTTTGGCGGCGATGTGGTCTGCTCTCAGATTACGGCGGCGGAGATTGCGGAGCTGGGCGGCAGCAGCAAGGAGCTGGATGCCATCATCAATTATCTGAAGGGCGTATTGGGCGCAAAGGTGGCCTGCTTCTTCTATGAAAAGACGGAAACGGATGTAAAGGGCAGCTTCCGCGGCAATGACGGCTATGATGTATGCGCATTGGCGCAGAAATTCGGTGGCGGCGGTCATGTGAAGGCGGCAGGCTGTACCATTTCCGCACCCATTGCCGGAGCGAAGGAAATGGTTCTGGCAGAGGTGGAAAAAATGCTGTAAAAAAGAATTTAAGGAGGTACTGTTTTTTGGACGGTATTTTCAATATTTACAAAGAAAAGGGATTCACCTCCCATGATGTGGTTGCGATTGTTCGTAGAACCATTCACATGAAAAAGGTGGGGCATACCGGCACGCTTGACCCCGATGCGGAGGGCGTTCTGCCGGTTTGCGTGGGCAAGGCAACCAAGCTTTCGGATGTCATTATGGATGGCAGAAAAAGCTACCGCGCCATGCTCCGCTTAGGCGTGACCACAACGACGGAGGACGCTTCGGGCGAGGTTCTGGAGACGAAGGCGGTTGTGTTTGATGAGGGAAAAATCCGCGCGGCTGTGGCAGCCTTTATCGGCAGACTGGAGCAGGTGCCGCCGATGTATTCCGCGGTGAAGGTGAATGGGAAAAAGCTGTATGAGCTTGCCAGAGAGGGTAAGGAGATTGCACGAAAGGCACGCACCATTGAGGTGTATGATATTCGGATTCGCAGGTTCCTGCCGCCCGACAGAGTGGAGATGGACATTGACTGCTCGAAGGGGACATATATCCGCACGCTTTGTGCCGATATCGGCAAGGCACTGGGCTGCGGCGGACACATGGCGGAATTGCTGCGGACAGCAACAGGCAGCTTTTCTCTGGAAAACGCCATAAAGCTGGATGATTTGAAGGCACTGGCGGAGCAGGAGAGAGCAGAGGATGCCCTGCTGACGATGCAGGAGGCGCTGAGAGACTTTCCCGTGATAAAAATTGCGGAGGGCTCGACCAAGCTGCTCTATAACGGCGGAAAAATACAGGAAAAATATTTTACGAAGCAGCCGAAGGCATTGCAGGAGGATGAAATCGCAGCGGTTTACGATTTTGAGAATCACCTTGTTGGACTGTATACACTGAAAAAAGAAGAAACGAATTTTTACATCAAACCGTTTAAAATGCTGGTATAAAGCAAGGATTTTTATACTTGTAAAAGGAGTAAAAAAATGGAACATATTACTGACACGCGAATTGAGCAGAGCGAGCCGACGGCTGTGACTCTGGGGAACTTTGATGGTCTGCATCAGGGGCATCGTTCGCTGATCAATCTGACAAAACAATTTGCGGAGGAGGAGGGGCTGAAAAGTGTGGTATTTACCTTCTCTCCCCACCCGATGTTTGTCTTTCAAAGAAAAGAAGATTTTGCCTTAATCGTTGACCCTTCGGAAAAGAAATTCCAGATGGAGCAGATGGGCATTGATATTTATATTGAATATCCCTTTGATATGAACTTTGCGGCAATGGACCCTGAGGACTTTGCAGTGAAGCTGATTTTTGAAAAGCTGAAATGCCAGGTGCTGGTGGTCGGGGAGGATTACCGCTTTGGCAAGGGCGCGGCAGGCAATTATGAAATGCTGAAGCGTCTTGGTGCAGAGCGCGGCATTAAGGTTATCGGTGTGCCGAAGGTGCTGCATGGGGACGAGAGAGTCAGCTCCTCCCGTATCCGCAGGTGCCTTCTGGAAAAGAATCTGGAAGAAGCAAACCGGATGCTGACGGTGCCTTATTTCATCCTTGGCACAGTAAAGGAAGGGAAAAAGCTGGGCAGAACCATCGGCTTCCCTACGGTAAATATCGAGGCGCATCCGCTCAAGCTGTTCCCGCCCAATGGTGTCTATGCAACAAAAACCTTATATAAGGGGAAATATTATTACGGTGTGACCAATATCGGCAAAAACCCCACCGTAAACGGCACAGTGAAGATTGTGGAAACATATTTACTGGATTTTAATGAAATGATTTACGGCGAACAGCTACAGACATTTTTCTATAAATTCCTGCGCAGTGAGCAGAAATTCCCAAGCGTGGAGGAGTTGCAAAGGCAAATTGCGATCAATGCGGAGCAGGCGAGAGCCTACTTTCACTCTGCGGAGTATGCGCATTGGAGAAGTGAGCAGGAAAAATAAAAGCGTGAAAATCGGAAAAAAGCCTGCTTTTCTTGGGAAACTTGCGTAATTTCCTTGAATTTTCCTTGCAAAGATGGGCTTCGTATGGTAATATACTAATGTTGTAAAACCGAGACTCAGTTTCCGGACACTCCGACCATTACTTAGTCTTTGGGGATACAGAAATAAAAAAACATAAGGTTTTTAAGGAGGAAAACAACAATGGCAGCAACAATTAACAAACAGGAAATCATCGCAAAATACGGCAGAACACCTAACGACACAGGTTCTCCCGAAGTTCAGATCGCACTGCTGACAGCAAGAATCTCTCTGCTGACAGACCACCTGAAAATGCACAAGAAGGATCACCACTCCAGACGTGGTCTGCTGAAAATGGTTGGTCAGAGAAGAGGCCTGCTGAACTACCTGAAGGAAATCGATATCGAAAGATACCGTGCAATCATTGCAGAACTGGGTCTGAGAAAGTAATTTACAGATGACAGAAAAAGGGAGGAGCCAATCCTCCCTTTCTTTTTAAAAAGCAAGAAACGAGTAGGAGGCACTATAGATTTCCAACTTTTTTTGCAAGAAGGGACAGGCTTGCAGGCGAAGTTGAAGATCTATGGTGCGAAAAAACGACATTCAAGAAAAGGAGAATGATTATGTTTAGAAGCTATTCCATGGAACTGGCAGGCAGAACACTGACAGCTGAAATCGGCAGAGTGGCAGAGCAGGCAAACGGCGCATGCTTAATGCGTTACGGCGATACAACCGTTCTGGTAACTGCAACTGCATCCGATAAGCCCAGAGAAGGGATTGATTTCTTCCCTCTGAGCATTGATTACGAAGAAAGACTGTATTCCGTTGGTAAAATTCCCGGCGGCTTTATCAAAAGAGAGGGCAGACCCTCCGAAAAGGCGGTTCTGACAGCAAGATGTATCGACAGACCTCTGCGTCCGCTGTTCCCCAAGGATTACAGAAATGACGTTGCTATCGTTGCAACCGTTATGTCCGTAGATCAGGACTGCGCACCTGAGGTGCTGGCAATGATTGGTGCTTCTCTGGCACTGAACATTTCCGATATTCCCTTTACAGATCCCGTGTCTTCTGTGAATATCGGCTATTGTGACGGCACACTGGTGGTAAATCCCACTGCGGCACAGAGAGAAACAACCAGACTGAACCTGACCGTTTCCTCCAAGGAGGATAAGGTTATGATGATTGAGGCAGGTGCGGATGAAATCCCCGATGCACTGATGATGGAGGCAATTCATCTGGCATTTGATACCAATCTGCAGGTTGTAAAATTTATTCAGGAAATTACAGCAAAAGAGGGCAAGGAAAAAGCACCCTACACAGAATATGTAATTCCTGAGGATGCATATCAGCTGGTAACAGGCTTTATCACAGACGCAAGAATGGAGGATGCCGTTTTTGCGGAGCTGAAGCAGGACAGAGATGCAAAGATTAAGGCGCTGACCGAGGAGGTTACAGAAGCCCTGACAGAACAGCTGACAGCAATGGTTGGCGAAGAAACGGATATTGACGCACTGATTGGCGATATTATTTATAAATTCCAGAAAATGACGGTAAGAAGAATGATTCTGAGAGACCACAAGCGTCCCGACGGTCGTGGCATTGAAGAAATCAGAAAGCTGTCCGCAGAGGTAGACGTTCTGCCTCGTGTGCATGGCTCCGCACTGTTCTCCAGAGGACAGACACAGGCACTGACTGTAACCACATTGGGGGCAATCAGCGAAGGACAGAGATTGGATGGCCTGGATACAAACGAAACAGGCAAGAGATACATCCATCACTATAACTTCCCCGGCTTCTCCGTAGGCGAAGCAAAAACCTCCAGAGGTCCCGGCAGACGTGAAATCGGCCATGGTGCATTGGGCGAAAGAGCATTGCTGCCCGTTATCCCCAGTGAGGAGGAATTCCCTTATGCAATCCGTCTGGTTTCCGATATTTTAAGCTCCAACGGTTCTACCTCTCAGGCATCCATCTGCGGCTCCACACTGTCCCTGATGGCGGCAGGTGTTCCCATCAAACGTCCTGTTGCAGGTATTTCCGTAGGTCTGGTAACGGGCGAAAACGATGATGATTTCATCGAAATCACAGATATTCAGGGCGTTGAGGACTTCTTCGGCGATATGGACTTTAAGGTTGCAGGGACAAGCGAGGGTATCACAGCTATCCAGATGGATATGAAGATTCATGGCTTGACCTTCCCTATGATTGAGCAGGCATTTGCGCAGACAGGCAGAGCAAGAGATTACATTCTGAATGAGGTTATGCTGAAGGCAATCGCAGAGCCCAGAAAAGAGCTTTCTCCTTATGCACCGAAGATTGCACAGATGCAGATTGATGTGGAAAAAATTGCTGAGGTTATCGGCGCAAGAGGTAAGGTTATCAAGAAGATTGTGGAGGAATCCGGCTGTGAAATTGATACAGAGGATGACGGCACCATCTACATCAAGGGCATTGATCCCGCAGGCATCCAGATGGCAAAGGATATGATTACCGCAATCGTTTCCGATCCCGAACCCGGCACGATTTATCAGGGTACTATCACAAGACTGATGACCTTCGGCGCATTTGTTGAAATCGCACCCGGCAAGGAAGGGTTGATTCATATTTCCAAGATTTCCAACAAGCGTGTGGCAAAGGTTGAGGACGTTCTGGCTGTTGGCGATAAGGTTTCCGTGAAGCTGATGGAAATTGACAAGCAGGGCAGACTGAACTTCTCCATGAAGGATGCCATGGAAGCAGAAGAAAACAAATAAGATTTTGAAAATAAAATAGCAGTAAAACGCAGGCAGGGGCTGTTTGCAGGTGTAAGCCTGTAAACCTCCTGCCTTTTTGTCAGGCGCAGAGAGAAATTTTATCGGAAAGAGGATGGAAAAGACTGCATAAAAACAGAAATTTTTCTCATGATAGAAACAGAAAGCTGATTTAGGAGAGATGGTATGGTTACAATCAGAACACTGGACAACGGCATAAGGGTCGCACTGGAATCCATTTCCTATGTCCGCAGCATTTCCTTCGGGATTTGGGTGAAAAACGGCTCCCGAAATGAACTGCCGCAGGAAAACGGTGTGTCGCATTATATTGAGCATATGATGTTCAAGGGGACGAAAAGCCGCACGGCAAGGCAGATTGCGGAGGAAATGGATGCGCTCGGCGGGCAGATTAACGCATATACCACGAAGGAATATACCTGCTATCATACCCGTGTGCTGGATAAGCATATTGACCGCGCACTGGATGTGATGAGTGATATGCTGCTGCATCCCTTGATTGCACAGGAGGAGGTGCAGAAGGAGCGCAATGTCATTACAGAGGAAATTTATATGTACGACGATGCGCCGGAGGAGCTGGTGCATGATGCCTTGCAGGATGCCATCTGGCGTGATACCTCCCTGGGGATGCCGATTCTGGGGACGGAGGAAACAATTGCTGCCTTTGATGCGGATTTCATTCGGGCGTATTATGAACGGAATTATCATCAGGAAAATATCGTGCTTTCTGTGGCAGGAAATTTCGAGGAGGAGGAAATGCTTGGGAAGCTGAATGAAAAGCTGGGCGGATGGAAACGGGAAACACCCTTTGTGCAGCATGATACCCATGCGGCGTATCAGATTTCCTGTGTGGAGAAGGAAAAGGACATTGAGCAGGTGCATGTCTGCCTTGCTTTTCCCGGACTGACCAGAGAGCATCCGCAGAAATATGCACTGGCAATTTTCAATACGCTTTTCGGCGGCGGCATGAGCTCGCGCCTGTTTCAGAAAATTCGAGAGGAAAACGGGCTGACCTATTCCATCTACAGCTATACGACTGCCTTTGCGGATACGGGTGTTTTCACGATTTGCGCGAGCATGAACCCCAATCAGACGGAGCGGGTGTTTGAGCTGATTGCAGAGGAACTGAAGGAAGTGACGGCGGAAGCCTTCCCGGAACAGCTGATTGCGGTGACGAAGGAGCAGATGATTTCCAATTTTATCATCGGGACGGAAAGCACGCTGAACCGTATGACGGCGGCAGGGGCCTCTCTGCTTTTGCGCGGAGAGGTGCAGGAAACAGAGGAAGTGATTGCAAAAATCGAGGCAGTGACGGCGGCAGATGTGCTTGCGACGGCGAGAGCAGTGCTCGACACTGAGAAAATTAGCTATTCCGCAGTGGGCAACCTGAAGGGGAATGATTTCGGCACACTGGTGGAAAAGTTTTTTAAATAAAAAAGGCACTCCTTAGAAATACTATAGATACGGATTTATCCCGAATTTTTTGTATTAAGGAGGAATTATCATGAAAGCAACGAATATGATTGCGCTGACCTTAGTGGTTATCGGTGCGCTGAACTGGGGATTGATTGGATTTTTCGGCTTCGATTTAGTCACAACCCTGTTCCATGGAAGCCTGTTCTGGCTGGCAAGAGTGATTTTTGCGCTGGTCGGCTTGTCCGGTCTGTGGTGCCTGACGCTGTATCATAATGTTGGGCAGGAGCCACAGATGAAAATGACAAAGCAATAAAAGCAACAAAGGAAAAAGCGGGCGTTTTTGCCCGCGTTACATACAAAAGGGAAAGAAGAAAAGGAGTGAAGGAATATGCGTTTTACAAAAATGCAGGGCTGCGGGAATGACTATATTTACATAAACTGTTTTGCAGAAAAGGTAGAGAATCCCGAAAAGCTGGCAATCGCCATGAGTGAGCGCCATTTTGGGGTTGGCTCGGACGGACTGGTTCTGATTATGCCTTCCGAGGCTGCGGATTTTCGCATGAGAATGTTTAATCTGGATGGCTCGGAGGGGAAAATGTGCGGCAACGCTTCCCGTTGTGTCGGCAAATATGTTTACGAAAGAGGACTGACGGAGAAAACAACGGTGGCACTGGAAACATTGGGCGGCATCAAGATTTTGCAGCTGCATGTAAAGGATGGCATTGTGGAAAGCGTAACTGTGGATATGGGTGAGCCTGTGCTGGAGGCAGCAGAAATTCCCGTTCTGAGTGACAAGCATCCCGTTATCGGTGAAACAGTGGAAATTCTGGATCGGAAATTTGATTTTACCTGCGTTTCCATGGGAAATCCTCATGCGGTTACCTTTGTGGAAAACGTAATGGAATACCCCATTGAGAAATACGGCAGAGTATCCGAATTCCATCCCATTTTCCCTGACAGGGTGAATACGGAATTTGTGGAAATCGTGGATGACAGCCATGTGAAAATGCGTGTCTGGGAGCGCGGCAGCGGTGAAACATGGGCATGCGGCACAGGGGCGAGCGCAACGGCGGTAGCCTGTGTGCTGAACGGCAAAACAGACAGAAAAGTAGATGTAGAATTGATTGGCGGCACATTGACCATTGAATGGAATGCAGAGGACAACCATGTTTATATGACGGGGCCTGCGGAATTTTCCTTCGATGGGGAATGGCTGCGGGAGGTATAAGATGGCGAAGGAGTTACACGAGCTGAATGAGCTTGAGGAGAGAGTCATTCTGGTTGCGGTGGAGATGGACGAGAGAAGCAGCCGCTCTGCAATGGATACGGATGCGTGTCTGGATGAGCTGGAGGAGCTGGTAAAAACAGCAGGAGGGACGGCGGTGGCGCGCTCTGTGCAGAAAAGGGAAAGGATTCACCCCGGTCATTACCTTGGCACAGGGAAAATTGAGGAGCTGAAGGCGATGCTTTCGGCGTATGATGCAACAGGGATTGTCTGCGATGATGAGCTTTCTCCTGCACAGCTGCGGAATCTGGAGCAGATGCTCGGTACAAAGGTGATGGACAGAACGATTGTGATTCTGGATATTTTTGCGGCAAGAGCCTTATCTGGCGAAGGGAAGATTCAGGTGGAGCTGGCACAGCTGAAATATCGCCTTTCCCGACTGACGGGGATGGGCGCATCCATGTCTCGTCTGGGCGGCGGCATTGGGACAAGGGGCCCCGGGGAAAAGAAGCTGGAAACAGACAGACGCTACATCAAGGAGCGAATTGCAGAGCTGAATAAGGATGCGCAGGAAATCCGCACACACAGAGAGCTGCTTCGCGCGCAGAGAAGCAAAAAGGGGACACCTGTGATTTCTCTGGTGGGCTATACTAACGCGGGGAAATCCACGATTCTGAACCGACTTTCCGATGCAGGCGTTCTGGCGGAGGATAAGCTTTTTGCAACATTGGATACAACCACAAGAAAAATTGAACTGCCGGGCGGCTCGGAGGTTTTTCTGACGGATACGGTAGGCTTTATCCAGAAGCTGCCGCATCATCTGGTGCAGGCGTTCCGTGCAACACTGGAGGAATTGCAGTATGCAGATATTCTGCTGCATGTTGTAGATGCTTCGGATGCAAACCGAGCGGAGCATATCGAGGTGGTATATGATACGCTGCGGTCGCTTGGGTGTGAGGATACTCCTGTGATTACGGTCTTTAATAAGATGGACAGAGAGGTGGAGCTGCCCTTGCCGATGGATACCATGGCGAGAGATATCGTGCAGGTTTCTGCACAGAATGGGGACGGCATGAATGTGCTTTTGGAGCGGGTGGAAAAGCTGCTGCAAAGCTTCCGCAAATCCATTACGGCGCTTGTGCCTTACACAGAGGGCAGCTTAATCGGATGGATTCACGGCAGATGCGAAATTATCCGCGAGGAACACACGGGCGAAGGTGTTCTGCTGGAGGTTTATGTGGACGAGGAATCTGCCAACAGACTGGAAAAATTTAAAGTGAATGAATAATAGAAACGGCTCCGTACAAAATGTACGGAGTTTTTTCTTTTTTTAGAATAGATTAAGAAAATTGTAAGAAAAGGGGTATTTTTTTTGTAACAACTCTATGGTACTATAAATTTATATTAAAATTCGATTAAAAGGATAGGAAAATCCTTTGAGAGGGGAGGAATGTCCGTGACGGAAAACATCATTCGTATCCGAAATGTGACGAAGGTATTTCAGATGGGGAGTGAGTCCATTCATGCGGTGGATAATGTATCGCTGAATATCCATAAGGAGGAGGTCTGCTGTCTGTTCGGGAAATCCGGTTCGGGCAAATCAACACTGCTGAACTTGATTGCAGGGCTGGAAAAGCCGACAGAAGGAAGGATTTTGTTTCACAATAAGCACATCGAACGGATGAATGAGGATCAGCTTGCTGATTTCCGCAGACAGTATGTCGGGTTTGTGTTTCAGTCCTATCATTTACTGCCGACATTGACAGCACTGGAAAATGTGACTTTGCCTCTGATTTTCAAGGGTGTTTCCGTAAAGGAGCGAAATGAACAGGCAATGGAGATGCTTGAGGCGGTCGGTCTGGCGGACAGAGCAAATCACAAGCCGTTTGAGATGAGCGGCGGTCAGCAGCAGCGTGTCAGCATTGCAAGAGCATTTGTTAACCGCCCGCCTGTGGTGTTTGCGGATGAGCCGACAGGCAATCTGGATACAAAAACAACCTATGAGATGATGGATTTGATTACGGGTATGGCACAGAAAAACCATCAGACACTTGTCATTGTTACCCACGATCAGGAGCTGGCAGAATATGCAGACCGCATCGTGGTGCTACAGGATGGAAAGATTGAGAAGATTCAGAAACGGATACGGGAAAAAAAGGAGAATGTGTATGAATAAGAAATGGCTGCGACGCATACTGGCAATGGCAATGGTGTTTTCTCTTGCAGCAGGCTCGTGGGTAACGGGCTATGCGGATGACGGGGAAGGGAATATCGTCATCAGTGGTGACGGTGTATATGAAGTAGAGGCAGGAAAAACAACGAAAATCGAATTACAGGTGAAAAACAAAGGAACGGGGACGGCGGAAAATGTGAACCTTCAGCCGAGAGTGTCTTCGGGCGTTGCGCCGTTTCGCGTAAAGATGCAGGGCAACGGCGACCTTGGCGACATGGGCGCAAATGCCTATAAAAAGGTGACATTGCAGGTAACGGTGGATGGGGATGTGCAGGAGCGCAGCTACAGCCTGCCCATCGAATATACCTACAGCAGCCGCGGCGGCAGTGCAAGAAGCGGCTCTATGACGATTTATTTGAAAATGAAGGGCTTTGATTTAGAGCCGGGGTTTGCGTTCCGGGATATGAAGCTTTCCCCTGAGGATATGAGTCCGGGCAGCAGTGCAAGACTGAGCGGACGGCTGATGAATACGGGCGGACAGGATATGTATCAGGTGGAGCTTTCTCTGGATAACCTGACAACCGAAGGCATCAGCCTGACGGGTGGCTTTAACAGCAAGATGGTTTCCAAGATTCCCATTGGCGGCAGCACTGCCTTTCAGTTCCCTCTGGTTGCGGCGGCGGATATGGCGGCAGGGAATTATCCCGTTGCGATTAAGCTGAAATATCGCGACCAGTTCGGTAAAAATTACGAAAAGACGAATCAGTTTTATGTGAATGTCGGCGGTGTGGCAGGCAGAAAGGCGATTCTGGAAATTCGGAACATGCAGGAGCCGGGTGGTACCTACGGCGTGAATCAGAACTTTACGGTTTCCTTTGATCTGAAGAATACAGGTGCGGTTGCGGCGAAGGATATCGTGGTAACAGCGGAGGGCGTGGACAGCACAGCGGTAGTTCCGAAATCCGCAAGCATGAAGAATATTCAGTCCTTGGCTCCGGGAAGCAGCGCAAGTCTGAGCTTTACTTTTGCGGGTACATCACAGTCTGCGACACAGAATCAGGCGATTCAGTTTACGGTGGAATACACTTCCGGCGGTACGGCAAAAACAACCTTCAAGCAGTACGCAGGGGTAAATATCAGCAATCCCAGCAAGGAGGGCGAGGAAAACACCAGTAAGCCGAAAATCATCGTAAGCAATTATAGCTGCGATCCGCTGATTGTGATGGCAGGGCAGGAATTTGATTTGAATTTGACCTTGATGAATACGCATAAGCAAAAGGCGGTCAAGAATATCAAAATGTATTTGACCTTGGCAGAGGAAACATCTTCCGAGACGCAAAAATCGGGGAATATCTTTACCCCTGTGAACAGCAGCAATACCTTCTATTTTGATTCCATTCGCTCGAAGGGAACCGTCAATAAGGCACTGCGGCTGTATGTTGTGCCGGAGGCACAGCCGAAAACCTATACCCTGACGGTCAATTTTGAATATGAGGATGCCAAGGGGACGGAATATACCGCAACAGAGCTTTTGGGTATCAATGTGAAGCAGGTTACAGAGCTGCAGATTGACGATTTTACCATTCCCGAAACAGTGGAGCAGGGGATGCCCGTAACGGTTGGCTTCAACTACTACAACACAGGGAAGGTTACCCTGAACAACGTGATGATTAAGGTGGAAGGAAACGTGGATTGCCAGAATAAGAATACTTACGTTGGCAACATGGAATCCGGCAGCAGTGATTATTTTGAAACGACATTTACGCCTTACGAGACGGGCGAGGTGCCTGTCAGCATTGTGATTACATACGAGGACCCGAGCGGCGAGACAGTCGAACAGCGCAGGGATATGATTATGCAGGTGACAGAGCCTGCAATGCCCGATGATACGGAAAATCCGGATGCAAGTGCGCCCATGGATAAGAAGCATATTGCGATTGGGCTTGGGCTTCTGGTGATTCTGGCAGGGGCATTGGCGTTCTTTGTGAAAAATCAGAAGGAGCCGCCGAAAAGCACAGCTGAAAGCGTGAGCAGTGCAGAGGATTTGGAGGATGATTTCGAGGAGGACGATTTTGTAGAGGAAGTGACCGAGGTAATCCACGAGGACGATAAAGAGGGGATGTCCTTATGAACAGACGTGACATGATTGATATGGCACTGCGCAACCTCTGGAAGCGAAGGCTGCGGACGGCGCTGACGGTGCTTGGCGTTGTAATCGGGACGGCTTCTATCGTGGTTATGGTTTCTATTGGTATCGGCATGAATAAGGGCTTTGCCAGTCAACTGGAAAACTGGGGCAGCCTGCAGGTGATTGACGTTTATCCCAGTGGCGGTATGGAATATGACAAAGAAACAGATTCCATGAAGCAGACAAAAAAGCAGGATGAGCTGAATGCAAAGGCGGTTGAGAACTTTCGGCAGATGGAGCATGTGCAGGCGGTTTCGCCCGTGCTTGAGGATTATCTTTACCTGACAGCAGGAAAATACATGGCGGATGCAAGCTTTATCGGCATTGAGCCGGGGGCAATGACCGCCTTGGGCTATCAGGTAGAGGATGGACGTGCCTTATCGGAGGAGGACAGCAAGGCCATTGTGATTGGCGGCGGGGTGGAATTTTATAACCCGAAGCTGAGCTGGGAAATGCGCAATGCCTCCGAGCCGCCGCAGGTGGATGTGCTGAATGAAAAGCTTGGTGTGACATGGGATTGGAGTTACGGCACACGGGACGCAGACAAAACCATTAAGCCTGTGAAGGTGGATGCGGTTGGGAAGATGCCTGCCGACGGGAATAACGGCTGGACGGTCATCATGCCGATTCGAGAGCTGGAGAAGATACAGAAGGAAAAGCAGGCATGGGAGCAAAAGCAAAATGGCGGAAGCAGCAACGGCAATCGCCAAAAGTCCAAGGAATATCAGCGTGTGATGGTAAAGGTGGACGAAATGGAGCATGTGCAGCAGGTGCAGCAGAAAATCAAGGACATGGGCTTTCGTGCCACCAGCCTGACGGATGAATTGGAGGCCATGAAGGAAACCACCAGAATGCTGCGGTTGGTTCTTGGGGCAATCGGCGCGATTTCCATGGTGGTTGCGGCAATCAGCATTACGAATACTATGGTTATGGCAATTTATGAGCGCACGAAGGAAATCGGTATCATGAAGGTTATCGGGGCATCTTTGAAGGATATCAAGGGACTCTTCCTGACCGAGGCGGCTTTTATCGGCTTTTCGGGCGGTATTATTGGGATTATCGTCAGCTATGGAGCTTCGTTTCTAGTCAATTTCGTTGCACAGCGACAGGGAAGCACCATGCAGTCGGCAATTCCCATCTGGCTTGCTTTGGGCGGTGTTGCCTTTTCTACGGCGGTAGGTGTAATTGCCGGATATTTGCCTGCGAAGCGTGCAATGAAGCTGAGCGCATTGATGGCAATTAAAACAGAATAAAAAAACCTTTTTGGCTGACCTTTCGGACATACCTAAGGTCAGCCTTTTGTTTTTGGCAGAAACTTTTCTGATAGTTTCCCTTTTTCTGCGAAAGCTAAGAGAAATCGGGCAGAAAGGAGAAGCGGAATGCTTGTGGAACTGGCGAGTACACCTGTTGCGGCAGGGTTATTTTTCCTTTATATCAAGGACAAATATGAAAAGGAGCCTTGGAAAATGCTGTTTCTGGGGGTTCTCTTTGGGCTTTATACAGCGGCGGTGGTGTACGCCCTCGGCAGCTTTTTAGAGGAACGGTTTCCGCACGAGGAAACACCGTTTTACACGGCTTTTTTCAGCTCGGCGGGGGTGGAGGAGGCTGTGAAGTTTCTGTTTCTGTTTTTTCTTATATGGGGCAACCGCAACTTCAATGAGCCGCTTGACGGGATTGTATACGGCGTATTTGTTTCGCTCGGCTTTGCCTGGGCGGAGAATGTGATTTATGTGACGCACCCGATTCTTGGCGGCTATGAAACGGCATTTGCGAGGGCGCTGCTTTCCGTGCCCGGACATGGGCTGTTTGGTGTTCGGATGGGATATTATTTTGCGTTGGGGAAATACCGCAGTCGGAAAAGATACCTGCCGCTTGCCTTTTTCAGTCCTTATCTTGCCCATGCATTGTATAATTATTTTCTGCTGAAAAGGGAACCTGTCTTTTGGTTATTTTTTTCAGTTTTAGAGGCTCGGCTCTGGGTTTTCGGGTTAAAAAGAATCAAAGAGCTGCAAAATTGCTCGCCGTTTCGGGAAAAAGTATCAAAAGAGTCTTAGCGGAGGGAGAGAATCTTTTGGAAATACCTTGAAAAAGGATAAAAAACAGGATATACTATAACCAGTGCAAAAACTGAATAGGCGGGAGGAAAAACGATGATAGAAGCAGTCAGCTGCGGTGGCGTTGTGATATACAAGTGGAAGATCCTTCTGCTGTATAAAAATCAGAATGGCAGATATATGGGCTGGGTTCTTCCCAAGGGAACTGTGGAGGAAGGCGAAACCTATCGGCAGACGGCTTTGCGCGAGGTAAAGGAAGAAAGCGGGGCAAATGGCGAGATTATCAAATATGTCGGCAAGACCCAATATACCTTTAAGGGCAGTGAGGATACTGTAAATAAAACGGTACATTGGTATCTGATGAGTGCCAATTCCTTTTACTGCAAACCGCAGAGTGAGGAATACTTTGCCGATGCCGGTTTCTATAAATTCCATGAGGCTTATCATCTGCTGAAATTTAACGATGAACGCCAAATCTTGAAAAAAGCATACTATGAATATAGTGAAATGCGCAAAAACAAAGAGTTTCTGAGAAGAAAATTCGGTGAAAGCAAATCATAAAAGGCAAAAGGAGAGATGCGATTATGAAAAAATATTTTGAAGCTACACCCAACCTTGACGGTTTGAAGGAAAAAATTATCGTCCTGAAAGACGGAGAGGATAGAAAGACACTTATTGCTGTAATCGCACTGGTAACAGCTGTGCTGATTGCGGTAACGGCAGGTGTGGTTTATCTTCTGAAAACAAGAATGGATGATGAATACGAAGAAGATTGGGATTATGACTGGGATGATCTGGATGATGAATTCTGTGAGGATGACGAATGCTGCTGCACAGATAAGGATGTAGATGATTCCGTAAAAGTAGAACAGGCGTAAGAAAATCAAGAGGGTATGGTAAAATTTTGCTGTCACCCTCTTTTTTTGAGGTAAATGGGACATAAAATGAACTTGTGGGATAAAAGATAGCCAAATAAGGTGTGTGAAGAAAAATGGAACATAAATTGCAACTGATTAAAAAAATCGCGCCGGATTTGACAGAGGAAATGATCAAGCGGTATCGTGTTCTGAAAACGGTCAGACTGCTGCAGCCCTGCGGCAGGCGACTTGTGGTGCTTTCTCTTGGCATGACGGAGCGGACGGTGCGCAGTGAGATTGAACGGTTGAGTGCGCAGGCACTGGTTCATATTTCTAAAATCGGCATGAGCCTGACGGAAGAGGGCATAGAGGTTCTGGAGGGACTGGAGACGATTTTTTCTGCCCTGACAGGGCTTTCCATTCTGGAGGAACGGTTGACGGATGCCCTTGGGGCGCAGAAGGTCTTTATTGCGCAGGGGGACAGTGACAGCAGCGAGCGTGCCAAGAAGGAAATGGGACAGCTTGCGGCGCGCGTGCTTTCTGAAAATACAACAGAGGATTTGCGGATTGCCATTGCAGGCGGCTCTGCCATGGCGGAGCTGGTGCAGGCGGCACCGGAATCCGCTGTGCCGATGGCGAAGATGGTACTGCCGGCGCGTGGGAGCATCGGGCGCAGATTGGAGTTGCAGGCGGATACCCTTGCGGCAAGACTGGCGGAAAAGCTGCAGGCGGATTATCGTTTGCTGCACCTGCCGGATAATTTAAGCCCAAGAGTGCTGGAGGAAATGAAGAAGGATCCGGATATTTCTGAAACCATTGCGGAAATGGAGCAGGCGAATATCCTGCTTCTGGGCGTAGGGAATGCTTTGGAGCTTGCGGAAAAACGCCGTTTGGATGAAGCTGTTCGCAAACAGCTGGAAAAGGACAATGCCGTTGCCGAGGCGTGCGGCTATTATTTTGACGGCGCAGGCAAGGTGGTCTATGAAACCCGTTCTATTGGGATTGATTTTAATGATATTGATAAAATGGACTGCATTATCTTAGTGGCAGGCGGCAAAAAGAAGGCAGAAAGCCTGCTTGCAGTCAGCCATAGCATCCCCAACGGCATTTTTGTGACGGATGAAGGTGCAGCTTTGGAAATGTTAAGGCTTGCGGGAAAGTAAATCTTATCGTATAATAGCTTTTGAGGGACGTTTTTTGTCCCAATTAAAGAGCAATTACTTTCATAATAGAGGGAAGATTCGGGAAAACTGAATAAGCAGTTTTGTCGGCAGAAGCACCGACAGCCGTATCGGATAAAGAAAGGAGCAGGACAGATGCTGAATAAGAAAACAGTGGATGATCTTAAGGTAACAGGAAAACGCGTATTGGTAAGATGTGACTTTAACGTACCCCTTAAGGACGGCGTGATTACGGACGAAAACAGAATTACAGCGGCTTTGCCGACCATCAAAAAGCTGATTGACGAGGGCGCAAAGGTAATTCTCTGCTCACACATGGGCAAGCCCAAGGGCGAGGTAAAGCCTGAACTTTCTTTGGCTCCCGTAGCAAAAAGACTTTCCGAATTACTGGACAAGAAGGTTGTTTTTGCAAAGGATGACAATGTAGTCGGCGAAAATGCAAAGGCGGCGGTTGCGGCAATGCAGAACGGCGATGTTGTGCTTCTGGAAAACACCCGTTACAGAAAGGAAGAAACAAAGAACGAAGAAAATTTCAGCAAGGAGCTGGCTTCTCTGGCAGATGTTTTTGTAAACGATGCCTTTGGCACAAGCCACAGAGCGCACTGCTCCACAGTTGGCGTAACCAAATTTGTGCAGGAATCCGCAGTGGGTTATCTGATGGAAAAGGAAATCGCATTCCTTGGCAATGCCGTAAATAACCCCGAAAGACCCTTTGTGGCAATTCTGGGCGGCTCCAAGGTTTCCGATAAAATCAATGTCATCAATAACCTTCTGGAAAAGGTAGATACGCTGATTATCGGCGGCGGCATGGCATATACCTTCGCGGCGGCAAAGGGCGGCAAGGTTGGTAATTCCCTGCTGGAGGAGGATAAGATTCCCTATGCACAGGAAATGATGAAAAAGGCAGAGGAAAAAGGCGTGAAATTCTTAACTCCCGTGGATACGGTGATTGCAAAGGAATTTAAGAATGACACAGAATATAAAACCGTACCGACAGGCGAAATTCCTGATGGATGGATGGGTTTGGATATCGGTGAGGAAACCAGAAAGCAGTTTGCGGATGCCATCAAGGGCGCAAAAACCGTTGTATGGAACGGGCCTATGGGCGTATTTGAATTTGAAAATTTTGCAAAGGGCACAAAGGCAGTTGCAGAAGCAATGGCCTCTATCGATGCAACCACAATCATCGGCGGCGGTGATTCTGCGGCGGCAGTCAACCAGCTGGGCTATGGCGATAAAATGACACATATTTCCACAGGTGGCGGTGCATCTCTGGAATTTTTGGAGGGCAAGGAGCTGCCCGGTGTTGTTGCGGTGGATGATAAATAAGAATTTGTAAGAAGTAAGAAAGTGTAAGGAAAATGAAGAGAAGAAAAGCAATCGCGGCTGTGCTTGCGGCAGTGCTTTCGCTTGTTTCGGCTTCTGCGGCGTATGCAGAGGAGCTTTCGGAGCAGGAAATGACGGAGGTTTTGGAGCAGGAACCGACAGAGCAGGAGACAGCAGAGCCTCCGCAGGAGGATGCAGCAGAACAGCTATCTTACGGAAAGGTTGTTGATGCGGCGGAGGATGCAGAGTCGCTGGAGGGGGAATATATCCCCGTCCTGATGTACCACCATTTTGCAATTCGCAATATGGGAGTTGGCAACGGCGTTGTGACAACCACAAAGGAATTGGAGGATCATCTGCACTATTTCCAATCGCAGGGTTATAGAATCATTTCCTTAGAGGAACTGGACAGCCTGCTTACGGCGACGGAAAGGGATACCAATGCGGAAGGTCTTGGACTTGGTTTGGGAAAGAAATATCTCTGTATTACCATGGATGACGGCTATTTCAGCAATTATGATCTGGCATATCCGCTGTTCAAAAAATATCGTGTGCCTGCGTCTGTGTTTGCAGTGACGGATTATGTGACGAATCGGATTGGTATCCAGAAATTCACATGGAATCAGGCGGCAACGATGGAAAAATCGGGCTATATGAAGGTTTACAGCCATACGGCAGACCATCAGCCTGTTGTGGCAGGGGAGGAAGAGGCGTTCCTTGATTCCATGCGCAGAAGCGAGGAAACGCTGACCGAAAACCTCGGCACAAAGCATGTGAAGGCAATGGCTTACCCCAATGGGCGTTATACAGAGGCGGCACAGCAGCTTCTGGATGAGGATGGCTATGTGCTGCAGTTTACCGTGGAAAACAGCGTGATTACAAGAAAGACCAAAAGAGATGCAATTCCGCGTATCACGATTGAATCCGGCATGAGCGGTGAGGACGTGGTGCGGAAAATTGAATTAACTGCAGAAAATACATTTGCTGCGGAAGGAGAAGGAAACGAGACATGAGGAAAAAAATCGTTGCAGGCAACTGGAAAATGAATAAAACACCGAAGGAAGCGGCAGAGTTCTGTAAGCTGATGAAGGAAAAGGTCGTTTCCGATGCGATTGAGGTTGTATTCTGTGTGCCTTTTGTGGATTTATATCCCGTTCTGGAGGAGTTGAAGGGCACAGGCATCGGCGTTGGTGCGGAAAATATGCACTTTGCGGAAAGCGGCGCATATACCGGCGAGGTTTCTGCACAAATGCTGAAGGAAATGGGCGTTGGCTATGTCATTCTGGGACATTCCGAGCGCAGACAGTATTTCGGCGAAACAGATGAAATGGTCAATCAGAAGGTGAAAAAAGCTCTGGAAACAGGTATTGTGCCGATTCTTTGCTGCGGCGAAACCTTGGAGCAGAGAGAAGCAGGCATTACGATTGAATGGGTACGCATCCAGATAAAGTGCGCTTTGGCAGGCGTTTCTGCCGAGGATGCAAAGAAGGTTGTTGTTGCCTATGAGCCTATCTGGGCAATCGGCACGGGCAAAACCGCAACCTCTGTACAGGCACAGGAGGTCTGCCATGCAATTCGTACCGTTCTGGCAGAGCTGTACGGCAAGGAAGTTGCGGACGAAATTCGTATCCAGTACGGCGGCAGTGTCAACAGCAAAAATGCGGCAGAGCTGTTCGCAATGGAGGATATTGACGGCGGTCTGGTCGGCGGCGCAAGCCTGAAAGAGGAATTTGTTTCTATCGTACACTATTAAAGCATTTCCTATGCAAGCAGGCTCACCATCATACCCCTTGGGGTTCGGGGAGAGGATTCCTCGAAGAATGGAGGAAAAAATGGAGAAAAAAACAACAGTTTTGATGATTTTGGATGGCTTCGGTCTGAATGATAAAGCAGAGGGCAATGCCGTAAAGCTGGCAAAGACCCCTGTTCTGGACGGACTGATGCAGAAATATCCCTTCGTCGAGGGCTATGCCAGCGGTCTGGACGTTGGTCTGCCGGCAGGGCAGATGGGAAATTCTGAGGTTGGGCATCTGAATATGGGCGCAGGGCGTGTCGTTTATCAGGAGCTGACACGTATCACAAAGGCGATTGAGGACGGCGATTTCTTTGAAAATCCCACACTGCTGGAGGCGGTGGAGCATTGTAAGAAAAACAATTCCGCACTGCATCTGTATGGTTTGCTTTCCGACGGCGGTGTGCATAGCCACAATACCCACCTGTACGCTTTGCTGCAGCTGGCAAAAAGAAACGATTTGGAGAAGGTTTATGTGCATGTTTTTCTGGACGGCAGAGATACCCCTCCGACCTCCGGTGCGGAATATGCCGCACAGCTGGAGGAAAAAATGCGCGAAATCGGCGTAGGCAAAATTGCAACCGTAATGGGCAGATATTATGCCATGGACAGAGATAAACGCTGGGAGCGTGTGCAGGAGGCATATAACGCCATGGTGCTTGGCAGAGGAACCACTGCGACCGATGCGGTGCAGGCAATCAGGGATTCCTATGAAGCAGGCAAGACGGATGAATTTGTTCTGCCTACGGTAATTGTAAAAGAGGACGGCATGGCAACAGCGAAAATCAGTGACCATGATGCAGTGATTTTCTATAACTTCCGTCCGGACAGGGCGAGAGAAATCACACGCTCTCTCTGTGATCCCGATTTTGACGGATTCCAAAGAGAAAGTGTGCCGCAGGATTTGAAATATATCTGCTTTACGGAATATGATGTGACGATTCCCAATAAGGAGGTTGCATTCAAGCCGCAGAAGCTGAAAAATACATTAGGGGAATATATTTCCTCTCTGGGGCTGAAGCAGCTCAGAACGGCGGAAACAGAAAAATATGCACACGTTACGTTTTTCTTCAACGGCGGCGTGGAGGAACCCAATCCCAATGAGGATCGTTGGCTGGTACCCTCTCCCAAGGTTGCAACCTATGATTTGCAGCCGGAAATGAGCGCAGTTGCCGTAACCGATGGTCTGGTAAAGGCGATTCGCTCCGGAGAATATGATTTAATTATTGTAAACTATGCAAACTCTGATATGGTAGGGCATACAGGCGTGCTTTCTGCCGCAATTAAGGCGGTGGAAACGGTGGATGCCTGTGTAGGCAGAGTGGTGGATGCACTGCTTGCGGTGAATGGGCAGATGTTTATCTGCGCCGACCATGGCAACAGTGATCAGATGATTGATTATGAAACCGGACAGCCCTTTACAGCACATACCACAAACCCCGTTCCCTTCATTCTGGTGAATTATACCGACGGCGTGGGATTGCGCGAGGGCGGCAAGCTGGCGGATATTGCGCCGACCTTATTGGAAATGATGGGATTGCCGAAGCCTGCGGAAATGACAGGCACTAGCCTTTTGACAGGCAAATAAAATTCTGGTAAGTAAATTTTGGACAACAGCATTTGTCAAAAATTAAGGAGGATAAACGAAATGAAAGGTTATTACGAAATTACAGATGTATACGCAAGAGAAATTCTGGACTCCAGAGGCAACCCTACAGTTGAGGTAGAGGTTATTCTGGATGACTGCATTCTGGGCCGTGCGGCTGTTCCCAGCGGCGCATCTACAGGTGCATTTGAAGCAGTGGAGCTGCGTGACGGCGGCGACAGATACAACGGCGTTGGCGTGCAGGATGCTGTAGATAACGTAAACGATATCATTGCAGATGCTATCATTGGTATGAATGCACTGGATCAGGTTGCAATCGATAAGGCGATGATTGCACTGGACGGCACACCCAATAAGGGCAAGCTGGGCGCAAACGCAATTCTGGGCGTTTCCATGGCAGTTGCAAAGGCAGCGGCAGAAGCACTGGATTTGCCTCTGTATCAGTATCTGGGCGGCTTTAATGCAAAGACAATGCCCGTTCCCATGATGAATATTATGAACGGCGGTAAGCACGCAGATAATACCGTAGACGTACAGGAATTCATGATTATGCCTGTTGGTGCATCCTCCTTCAAGGAAGCACTGAGAATGTGCGCGGAAATTTATCATAAGCTGAAAAAGGTGCTGAAGGATAAGGGCCTTTCTACAGCAGTTGGTGACGAAGGCGGCTTCGCACCCGACCTGCCGACAGCAGACGCTGTGATTGACTTGATTCAGGAAGCAGTTGTAGCCGCAGGCTATAAATGGGGTGAGGACATCAAGATTGCACTGGATGCTGCTGCAACAGAGCTGTATGATGAAAAGGACGGCAAATATCACTTCCCCGGCGAAAGCAAGATGCTTGGCAAGGAAATCGTAAGAACCTCCGAAGAAATGGTTGATTTCTGGAAGGCTTTGGTTGCAAAATATCCTCTGGTTTCTCTGGAGGATGGTCTGGCTGAGGAAGACTGGGCAGGCTGGCAGCTTCTGACAAAGGAATTGGGCGATCAGATTCAGCTGGTTGGCGATGACCTGTTCGTTACAAATACAGAAAGACTGCAGAAGGGCATTGACCTGAAGGCAGGCAACTCCATTCTGATTAAGGTAAACCAGATTGGTACATTGACAGAAACCTTCAATGCAATCCAACTGGCAAACAGAAACAAGATGACAGCAGTTGTTTCTCACAGAAGTGGCGAAACAGAGGATGCAACGATTGCAGATATCGTTGTTGCTGTAAATGCAGGGCAGATTAAAACAGGCGCACCTGCAAGAACAGACCGTGTGGCAAAATATAACCAGCTGCTTAGAATTGAAGAGGAACTGGATGATGCAGCAGAATATCTGGGCGTTGATGCATTCTTCAATCTGAAATAATTAAAAATCGACACAAAGAAAACCGCTACCTATTTTCCGAGGAAAGTAGGCGGCGGTTTTTGTTATCATTCGTAGGTTTCCTCTGCGGGGGCACCCTTTCTGCCGGTTGGGGTTGTGCCAAAGCGTTTGGAATAAGCACGCGTGAAGGAGGAATAGCTGCCGAAGCCGGAAAGGAAGCAGCTTTCCGTAGCGGAAACACCCTGCCGAATCAGCTCTCTGGCGTGAAGCAGACGACGTTCCTGTAAATAGCCATGGATAGAATAGCCTGTTTCCTGCCGAAAAAGGCGCATCATGTGATACTTGCTGATGAAAAATTCCTCTGCCAGACGTTCAATCGGAATGTCCTCGGTCAGGTGTGCATCTATATAGTGCAGGATATCCAGAATACGGCTGTTGGTCGGCACGATGGGCTTTGCAAAGGCAGCATCGGGGTTCTGCATCCGGCGCGCAAGTGCAATCAGAAGGCGCAGAAGAAGGCCATTGCTGAGAATGACTCTGCCGTAGGCGTTGCCCTCCAATTCTTGCTCTAAGCTATCTGCCAGTGTCCAGATGGCTTCGGGATTTTCCAAATGCAGAACTGCGCCTTTTTTGCCATTGAAGATTTCCTCCAGCTGACAATCGGGCGTAGATTGCTGCTGCAAGAACTGCGGCGAGATATAGATAATGATACGCTCATACAGCACTCCCGGCTCAAATTCCGGACGATGGACACATTGACTGCCGATTAAAACCGCATCGCCTGTTTTTAAATCATACCGCTGTCCGTCTACGGTATAGCCGCCATAGCCGCTGCGCAGGAGCAGCAGCTTGCAAAATTCGTGATAATGATAGTCGATATTTGTTCCGTTTTTATCCTTCAAATGAAATAAACGGAAATCATCCAAAAGATAGCCCCGTTTTTCATAATTCGTTTCCATATTATTTCTCCTCTGGTCGCACTTTTTGCAATAATCATAGCATAAAATGTATTTTATTTGCAAGTTGTGCTTCGTAAAATAATAGTAAAGAAACAGAGGTTGATAGAAAGGGGAATCGGCTATGTTAATCGTAAAAAAATTCGGCGGCACCTCCGTAGCAAACAGAGAGCGTATTTTGCATGTGGCAAAAAGATGCAAAAAGGAATATGAAAAGGGCAACGATGTGGTTGTTGTGCTTTCTGCTATGGGCGATGTGACAGACCAGCTGATTGACAAGGCAAAGGAAATCAACGAAACCCCCTCTGAGAGAGAAATGGATATGCTCTTTACGATTGGTGAGCAGATGTCCGTTGCATTGATGGCGATGGCATTGGAAGGCCTTGGTGTGCCTGCGGTTTCTCTCAATGCGTTTCAGGCGAAAATCCACACCACTTCTGTGCATGGGGATGCAAAAATTACCCATATCGAAACAGAACGAATTCGGGAGGAGCTGGCGCAGAAAAAAATTGTTATCGTGACAGGCTTCCAGGGCATCGATGAAAATGATGATTATACCACACTTGGCAGAGGCGGTTCTGATACAACGGCAGTTGCTCTGGCGGCAGCCCTGCAGGCAGATGCCTGTGAAATTTATACAGATGTCGATGGTGTGTATACCGCTGATCCCAGAAAGGTACCGACAGCAAAAAAGCTGGACGAAATCTCCTATGATGATATGCTGCACATGGCGTTAAATGGCGCGCAGGTGCTGCACAGCCGTTGCGTAGAACTGGCAAAAAAATTTGAAATCCCCTTAGTGGTGCGCTCCAGCATGAATGAGAGAGAAGGAACAGTGGTCAGAGAGAAAACAGTTTGCCCTTGCAGATAAAAAGCCGATAGAATTTTATGTATGAAAAAAAGCCCTTTTGCAGAGAATATCCGCAAAGGGGCTTTTTGTGTCAGGCTTTCAAAATCAAGTCATTTCAGAAGAAATCAGCCCTGATTTTTTTCAGCCATCATCTGTTCCTGCTTTTCAATCATCTTTTTTACCATATAGCCGCCTACATAACCATTCTGTGCAGATGTCAGGTCGCCGTTGTAGCCCTTTTTCAGGGGTACGCCGATTTCGTTTGCCACCTCAAATTTGAACTGCTCCATTGCCGCCCTTGCTTCGGGCACGTTGATTTTGTTGCTGTTTGTATTGTTGTTGCTCATGTTTATAACCTCCTTGTTGTTTGCTGATTTTTGTGTTTTGTATTGCTTGGTGTTGCAAGGTTAGTATGTGCGGCAGGCGGCGGTTTATGTTAGGAACATCCTGCCATGAAAATTGGCGAAAATCAGGAAGAAGCCGCAGAAAAAAGAAAATCCGTTTTTATGGATATTTTTTGTCGAAAACGTGATTGACAGAAGGATTTTTGAGGCATATCATAGATAGGAATGACAATTTTAGGAGGAAAAGAAAAATGAATGTTTTAAGCCATCTGGGTTGCGATAAAGTTTTTGATTATTTTGAAAAAATCTGCGATATCCCCCATGGAAGCTTTCACGAAAAAGCTCTGAGTGATTATATTGTTTCTTTTGCAAAGGAAAGAGGGCTTTACTGCCGTCAGGATAATAAAATGAATGTTCTGATTAAAAAGGGCGGCACAGCAGGCTATGAAAGCTCTCCTGTATTGATTATGCAGGGGCATATTGATATGGTCTGTGATAAAAACGAGGATACAGAGCATGATTTTCTGACAGAGCCCCTCGAAATTTATATTGACGGGGACGATATCAAGGCGAGAGGGACAACCCTTGGTGCGGATAATGGCATTGCGGCGGCGTATATGCTGGCACTTCTGGATGCGGAGGATATCGCACATCCGCCACTGGAATGTATCTTTACCGTCGAGGAAGAAATCGGTATGGGCGGTGCAACAGATTTTGATGCCTTTGATTTGGAAGGCAAACGCTTTTTAAATATGGATACCGAGGAGGAAGGGCATCTGATGGTAAGCTGCTGCGGCGGCAGACGGATGCGTGTGTATCTGCCGATTGAAAAAGAGAAAAAGCAGGCAGGCACAACCCTTTCCGTTCATATTCGCGGCTTGAAGGGCGGTCATTCCGGTTCGGATATTCATTTGCAGCGGGCAAGTGCGAATGTGCTTCTGGGCAGATTTCTTTTTGAGCTGCGTGAAAGAGTAGATTTTGCACTGGTAAGCGCAAATGGCGGCAATATGGATAATGCCATCTGTCGGGAAGCAGAGGCGGTTGTTGTAGTTGCGCCGGAACAGGTGCAGACCGTAGCGGCTGTGATTGAGGAAGCAGAAGCTATGTTCCGAGAGGAATATAAAGACCGCGAAAGCGATATACTGATGACAGCGGAGCAGATGCCGGAAGCAGCCGAGGTGCTGACGACAGAAACGAGAGATTATGTAATTGCATTGCTGCGGCTTCTGCCCTATGGTGTACAGACAATGGATACCAATATGGATGGATTGGTGGAAACCTCCAGTAATATCGGGATTCTGAAAACAAATGAGGATCATATTTTCATTGATAATGCAGTGCGCGGCTCTATGGAAAGCAGAAAGGATGCTATCTGCAAAAAGATTGAGGTTCTGGGCAGTCTTTGCGGTGCAAAGGTGGTCGGCGTGCATGATTACCCCGGCTGGCAGTATAACCCCAATTCTGAGATGCTGCGCATCTTCAAGGAGGTCTGGGTGGAAAAATTCGGCGATGAACCCAAGGTGGTTGCCATCCATGCAGGTCTGGAATGTGGGCTGTTTGCGAAAAAAATCCCCGGTCTGGATCTGATTTCTCTGGGACCCAATATGTACGATGTGCATACACCCGATGAAAGACTCAGTATTTCCTCTACCATCCGTATCTGGGAATATCTGAAGCTGGTTCTGGCAAGGCTGAAATAAGAAAATCAAAAAAATTCGTGCGAAAGAGGGCGGCGTATGCGGCTTCCGTGGAATAGAAAATACATGGAAATCGGTTTTCACGTCATTCTTACCGTTTTGCTTCTGGTGGGGATGATTGCACTGCTGTTGCGGCTCTCTGTGGCGAAAAATGTCATATTACAGACGGCGGGGACATTCCTCGCCGTTTTTGCGCCCGTTTTCTGGGCGTTTTTCTTTACACTGCTGCTTGAACCGCTGACTGCATTCTGGCAGAGGTTTTATGAAAAGCGGTGTACATTATATCACCGCAGCCGCATCCGAAACCGCAAGGCAGGCGCAACGCTGACATATCTTTCCATCGGGCTGATTCTCTTTCTGATAGGCGGTTTTCTGGCAAGGAAAATCGGACAAACGAATCTGTCTGCCCTGACGGAGCAGATTGGTGACTATATTCGACAGGCAGGAGACATGCTTGTGCTTCTGAATTTGAAGCTGGCGGAAATGGGGATTCTCCGGAATGCGGAGTGGATTTTTTCTCGGTGGATAGAGCAGGCGACGCATTGGATGCAGGAGAGGATGCTATGGCTGGCGGATGTGATTCCGAATATCGGCGGCAGTCTGCTGGACGTTCTGCTTGGGGCGGTGGTAGCGTTTTATCTCCTGATGGAGAAGGAAAAAATTCGTGGGATTGCGGGCGAATTGAGCAGGGTTCTTCTGGGAGAAAAAATCACGAAACACGCAAAAAATCTTTTTCATGAGGTGTATACGGTTTTTGCGGGCTACCTCAGTGGGCAGCTTCTGGATGCGTCTGTTATGGCGGTGTTGTTTTCGGCGGCGTTTACGATTGTCGGTCTGCCGCATGGAATTCTGATTGGTCTGGTTTCCGGCTTTTCTAATCTGATTCCGTATTTTGGGGCGGTGATGGCGTTTTTCCTGGCGGTGCTTGCAGGACTTTTCAGCGGCGCGCCCATGAAGGCGGTCTATGCGTCTGTGCTGATTCTTCTCTTACAGCAGGTGGACAGCATTTTCATTGTGCCGAAGGCAGTCGGGCAGAAATTGGAGCTGCATCCCGTTCTGGTTCTGCTTTCTCTGGCGGCTTTTGGGCGGATGTTTGGTTTCTGGGGGCTGGTGTTTGCGGTTCCCTTGGGTGCGCTTTGCAAAAATTTTGTGCTTTGGTGCTATCGCAGAAAAAAATCTGACATTTGTCAATAATTCCGTGGAAAACCACTTTTTTTTATGACGATTTTGTTGTATAATGCGATAAGGTTAGAAAAGTAATAAAATGAGTTTTGAGCATATACTGTGCCCTGCCTTCAGCAAAAGCGGGATGCAGGGAAAGAGATAGAAAGGTGGTTACGCGTATGAGAGGTATCGTACATGAAGTAAAAGGCGATCTGGCAATGGTAAAAATTCAGAGAAAAGAAGCCTGCGGGGAATGCAGAGCTTGCTTTTCCGGCATGATGAAAACGGAAATGGATATCGAAGCAAAAAATCTCTGCGATGCAGAGGAAGGCGATTGGGTGGAGCTGGAGCTGCAGGAAAACGCATTTTTTAATGCAGTAATCGTGATGTATGGACTGCCCTTTATCGGCTTTATCGTAGGCATTGTGCTGGGGTATTTTGGTGTGCCGAAGCTGATTCCGAATATTTCTCCTGTTTTGCCTTCTCTGGTTCTGGGCGTGCTGGGTATTGTTCTTGCAATGCTTTGGATTCACAGCCAGAATCACCGTTGGGAAAGCGGCAAATATCGCCCTCTGGCAACAAAGATTGTGGAGGAAGATGAGCCTGAAATGTGCGGCGCATAAACACGAGAAAAAGAGATGCTCTATTAGGTGTGTCCCAATAAGAAAACATGAAGAAAATGAAATAGCTGAAAGACTGCGGGTACAAGAAAGTTTCCCGCAGGCATCCTTTGACTTAGGCTGTCAAGGGGAACTGACGCAGTAGCCGTAGCTTTCAGCATTTCAGAATTTATGGTTTCTTATCTGGGCGCACCTTTCAGGGCATCTTTTTTTATGTCTTGTGGCTTTACAGTCACACTTTGTCCCGTTTTTCATAATATATAGAAAAAAGGGGGCGAGGGGAATGCTGAAGGAACGCATCCGCACAGATTGCGGCAACGGGGATAACTGCTCACAGGTGATTCTGCGCGCAGTGGCAGAGGAATATGGCATTTCCCTGTCGGAGGAGCTGTTCTGCGCCTGCCGCGGCATCCATGGCGGCTTTGGCATCAATGGGATGTGCAGTGGGATTGTTGCAGGGGTGATGGCGCTTGGGCTTTTGTGCGAGGAGGAGTTGAAGCTGAAACGGATTCTGTTTCTTCTTCGGGTACAGAATCGATTCGGCAGTCTGGATTGCTGCACGCTTTCGGCTCTGGGCGCGGATTGCAGCGGCGTTTTGGAGGAAATCGGGGGAATTTTACAGGAGGTGATAGAAGAATAAAGGGCAGAAAGCAAAGTCAGCTTCTTCCTGGTTTCTTATTGGAACACATGCAAGGATAGTATTGCTTTTTATTCTTTACACAGAGGCGAAAGCCTATATTTTTTTGCAGATGCAATCGTATTTTTGAAGCTTCTGTGTTACAATGATTCTCACGGAGGGATTACCATGAAACTGATTGCACCTGAGTATTATACAAAATTTCACTGTATTGCCGATAAATGCAGGCACAGCTGCTGTGTCGGCTGGGGGATTGCGATAGATCCCGATAAGCTTGTGTATTATCGCAGTATTGAGGGAGAGTTTGGCGCTCGCCTGCAAAAGGGCATT
>OLQX01000770.1_pt1 | contig 34949 bp, 32 predicted proteins | sample 1672581 | NCBI WGS metagenome assembly OLQX01 (sample SAMEA3136701, study PRJEB25190) | human gut metagenome | reverse complement strand
AAATTCCCGCAGTTGGAGGACTGCGGGTGTACATATAATGCTTGACATCCTTGCAGTGCAATAGTCGATACCTTTATAATAAGAGCGAACAGAAAGGAAGTGCCTGATATGATGTCTATCCTGAAGAAAATTGTTCTCTTCCCGGTTTCTCTCTTTGTGGCTTTTCTGGCTCTGATGGCGAAGTGGCTGCTCACGTTGTCCAGCTATGTGGTTGCTCCGCTGATGCTCTACATCTTCGGCTGCGGCATCTACACTGCCTACCGCCAGACTTGGGATCAGTTCTTTATCCTGCTGGTAGCTGAGTTCATCTGCTTCGTTCTCTTTTTCGGTGCAACAGCCATCACCGAGGACATCGGACGTTTCAGTGAGTGGCTTGCCGAACTGTAAGAAATAGTTTTAATCGTTTGCCGCCTTCGGGCGGCATTTTTCTTTTATGGGGGTGATTCAGGATGGCCGCGACACGGCTGATCGCGTTGCACAAAAACAAGGGCAAGTCGGTTGCGGCTTGTCTGAAAAGCCGCACAGACTATGTGCAGAATCCAGATAAGACCGAACAAGGTGAACTGGTAAGCTGCTACGAGTGTAGCCCTCTGACAGTCGATGAAGAATTTATGCTTTCCAAGCGGCAGTATGAACTTGCTACCGGGCGCAGACAGAAAAGCGACATCATCGCCTATCAAATTCGACAGTCTTTCAAACCCGGTGAGATCACCGCCGAGGAAGCCAACAAGGTGGGCTATGAACTTGCCATGCGGTTTACCAAGGGCAAATACGCTTTTATCGTTGCCACCCACACAGACCGTCACCACATCCATAACCATGTGATTTTCAACTCCACCGCATTGGACGGTTCAAAAAAGTTCCGGGATTTTTTCTTTTCGGCACTGGCCGTTCAGCGGTTGAGCGACTTGATTTGTCTGGAGCATCAGCTCTCTGTTATTGAAATAAAGCCCTACCGGGAACGGCAGAAACGTACCCTCTATCCACCCAAAGAAAGCAATCGTGATAGGCTGTGTGACATCATCGACAGCATCCTTGCAGAAAAGCCCAAGGATTACGAAGATTTTCTGCAAAAACTGGAACAACAGGGTTATGAGGTCAAGCGTGGAAAATACACTTCCGTCAAGGGCGCACGGCAGAAGCGGTTCATCCGCTTCAAAACGCTGGGGGCTGGGTACAGTGAGGATGAACTGCAAGCGGTGATTGCGGGAAAAACCGAACACCGTCCGCGTCAGACACAGCCGTTCCAAGAGCCGCCGTTCCAATTGCTGGTTGACATTCAGGCAAAGCTCTCCGAGGGCAAAAGCGAAGGCTATGCACGATGGGCGAAAAAATATAATCTGAAAGAAATGTCCAAGACGCTGATTTTCTTGCAGGAACACAAAATTGGCAGCGCAGATGAACTGAATAAACGCACAGCGGCGGCAACAGAAAAATACCACCAGCTGGGAGATTCCATCAAAGCCGCCGAAACACGGATGGCGGAAATTGCTGTGCTGAAAACGCACATCGTCAATTACGCCAAGACCCACCCAGTCTACGATGCCTACCGGAAAGCGGGATATAGCAAAAAGTTTCTGGATACTCACCGGGAAGAAATCACACTGCACAAAGCAGCCAAGGCCGCTTTCGATGAAACTGGCTTAAAAAAGCTGCCGAAGGTCAAAGCACTGAATGCAGAGTATTCCGATCTTCTGACCCAAAAGAAAGCAGCCTACCCGGACTATCGCAAGGCACGAGAAGAAATGCAGGAGTTGGTAAAGGCACAGAAAAACATTGAATTGTTCTTCGCAGAAGAAAAAGACGCACAGGAAAAGCAGCAGACCCGATAAACGAAAGTCGCCGAGGATTCTAACCCTTTCATGGGGCGGAATCCTCGGCGACTTTTTTTGTTTATGTAGCAGCGATCCTGCGTTACGAGCCAATCTTCACACAGCCGTTGGGCTTCATCTGTTGAGCGGCACACGCAATTGAACAGCTTGCCGTGCAGGGAGCAGTAGGTGTAACGGATTTTGGGCACACCGTTCTCATCCCGAAACTTTGTGTAGCGTTCCTCACCGGGCATCAGATAAAGCTGCTCCATTTCTGCATCGTCCTTTCCGTTTTCATGTGTCAGGCACACAACGCACCTATTCTATCATGAACTTAGGAATTATGCCATTGACGCTTGCACCAAAAAGTGCTCCGGATTTTCGGAGAGAGTGTGCATTGACACATTCAATAGCGCTCGGAAAGAACGCGCAGCCTACACCGGAACGGTGCAGATCAGAAAGGGTTTGGGATTTCCCAACAAGCATTTTGCAACGCAAAATTTGCATTTGTGCGCACGAATGCACTGCTTGCAACAACAATTTTTTACTCCACTATGTTTTACTTTGCGGTTATTGTTATTCCGTAGCTTTCCATTCCCGCATAGTTCAAATGATACGTCTTTCCGGCTTTGATGGTCAGTGCCTTTCCGCTTTCACCACTAAATGTTTCCACTCCGTATCCATCTGCTCTTTTTACAGTCGTTCCTGCCGGGACTGTAAATGCTGCCCCATAGCTTTTTCTCGACACTTCCAGTATTGGCTGTGAGAAAATAAGTTTGGTGTCCCAGTCGATATCTACTACACCATTATTGAAAAAAGTTTCCCGAACGCGAAGCGTTGTTCCTCCAATTCCATAGGTAACTGTAGCTTGAGAAGACCAGCCCGGGTATCCCGCCGAGTCCAAGGTTTGAGATGCACTATATGAAGTCATTTGTACATCTGCCGCGACGGGCTTCGGCGCTTCTTTCTTTTTGAAATCGCCCTTGGGCTTATCATTCTCCCATGTATAAGTTTCGGCAGTCAGGTCCGTTTTGGTAGGATTCAGAATGAACCACAGACCTTCACCCTCACGGCTGCGGTTTTCATGACCGCCATAATATACATACAGCTTGCCCAGAGACACTGCACTTATATCTTCCGCACTAGGGTCAGCAACTGTCAGATCTTCTGCGGTGATCATGCCGTTTTCTTCTTCATTCACATCTGCCCAAGCCGTTGTATCTGTGTAAACCGCCAGCATCTTACCATCGGCGTCGTAATAGCGCAGCTGATAACCCCGGGCCAGAAGGTTCTGCATTGCAGCTTTTGCTTCGTCAGTAGAAAGAGTCTCTTTGATTTTATCGTAAGCTTTTACCCCGTCTGCCTTGGCCTGCTCTGCGGCCTGTTTCAGGATATTTTCGGCCTCTGTCAGCTGAATGCTTGCCGCATAGTCCGCGTGATTCACCTCACCCAGCCAGTTATTCGAACTGTTCAGGTCACCTGCTTTGCTCTTGGCAAGGCTCATAGCTCTCAGGATCGCATCCCTGTCAGCAGTCTTGTCCTCGCCCAAGTCGATCAGGGCATCGTAATCCGGCAGGACTTCTTCATACTTTTCCTGTGCCGCATTGGCATCTGCACGGCCGGTGTACGACTCTATCTTTGCGGCTTTTACATCCAGAACCTCTGCATCGTCCGGAAGCTTGGCCAGACTGTCGATAGCCTTCGTGTAGCTGGCCGCTGCCGCCTCGTTTCTGCCAAAAAATGCATTCAGACGCGCACAAGCATTATAGACTTTGATCTTCAGCGCTTCCAGCATCTGTTCTGTGACATCGGTGATTTTTTCCACATCGACCTTATCCAATGCGGTAGATGCCGCCTCATAGTCGCTCAGAGCATCCTCGTTGGAAGTTGTCAGTTCGTTCACCTCAGCACGTCCAACGTAAGCTTCGGCCTGCGTATAGGGCTGTTCTTCCGTTTTTTCGATAGCCGTGGTGTAATCTACCTTTGCGTCGTCGTACTGCTTCAGACCGACATACGCCTGTGCACGTCCCATATAAGCCGGAATATTCTCCGGGTCAAGGCCGATAGCCTCTGTAAAGGACGCTACAGCCTCCGTATAATTCAGCTCTGTCAGGTATTTCTGGCCAAGTTCGACTTTTTCCACAGCCTTGGCAGCTTTAGAACTGCAGGCGGTAAAAAGCAGAAGCACCAGAACGATTCCACAAAGGGACATTTTCCAAAACCTTTCCTTCATTTTCACTCTGCCTCCCAATAGCCAGATCCATTATAGGTCAAAATGTTTCGTGTCAGCTCTCCCGTTTCTGCATCTACACTAGCGGCCGCCACTACCTTTTTGTCTGCATCGATTTCAACATAGATTTCCCAGCAGCCTCCGGCCTCCCAATAAGCTCTCTCACTCTGCGTGTAGCGCACCTCCTGAGCTTCCGGCACACCCAGATCAGCGGCTAGTCCTTTCAACTGGGTCTCGGACAACATACTGTTCAGATATTCTTCTCTTGAGGCAAACTGCTCCTCATATTCTTCTCCGGGCATCCGCTCCACTTCGATGAAACGTCCATCCTCTTCCCTATAGACAACTCGATCATCCAAGTTTTCTGCTGCAATGTGGCTTTCATCGACTTTTTCCGGAAATCCAATGAGATAGTTCTGCGTGACCTGCTCTCCCTTCGCACCAAGCAATATGTTCTGGTATTCACTGGATGGATGTCCTATTTCGAAGCTCAGGAATGTTTTGTTTCCCAGCGTGATGAGATTATCTGAAAAATCGGTTTGTTCCGGGTCAGATACTTTTTCCGGCCGTCCGACCACATCACCGTCCATTTTGATTTCTTCCGCCTGACCATCTGAATGGATATAGTAAAGTTTCAGTTTCTGCCAGTTTTCATTATCACTATTCCAGATACCGGTAAAAGCAAAAGCTTCCTGAACTCCATCCCCATTGTAGTCACTTACGATCAAATAGCAACTGTCCGCATTCGCCACATCATCCAGCGCCTTCTGAAATATCGCATCGCTGTTCGGTTCATCCGCTTCTTCTTGAGAAGATACAGATGTTGTTTGTTCACTAGAAGCACTTTGCACCGATGCTGCCTGTTCCTCGGACTCCGCTTTTTGGGGAGCACAGGACGTCAGTATCGCCACTGTAAGAAGTACCGCCGCAACAGCTCTTCCCGCCTGATTCCGTTTCATTATTTTTTTCATTGCAAATTCCTTCGTTCTTATCAGTTATCTTCACAGAAAATCATTCTGCATTTCCATGTTCGCATATATCCACCCGCTTCGCCGCTTATTTATCTTCCCGGAATTCAATTCGGAAAGAGCCATTCGCATCACTACTGGTGTCCCACTCGTAGATCGGCGTCGCCGGATCATTTATACCCCCGTATAAAGAATCCGTCATATCAATCGTTTCAGCCCTTCCACTGTACGATGTGAAAGTCATCTGTTCCGTTACAAGCTTCGTTCCTGTGGGTACATAAATGTAAAGAACATCCGCTGTTTTTTCGACCCGGCTGACAGGAGCGCTCAAAAGAATATCTGCGATGAACTGTGGTTTCCAGTCTATCGCGTTCCACTTATCAAACTCCGCTTCCATTTCCTGAAAATCCGCGTCGTATATTGTTGCCAGAGCCTCCATCTGCTCCACGCTCATCCCATCTGGATCGATTGCAAAAAGTGCTTTCCAAGTTTCAGGATGTTTTTCTTTCCATTTTTGCGTTGCGATCATCGATGCCGCCATATCACTCATCTGCTCCGGTGGATAATCCGCCACTCCGCTCATGTGGCTGCTTCCGGACTGTACAGTGATCAGCTCTTTTATCGTTCCGTCCTCATCCGTATAGGTCCACACATATGCTCCGCCGGCGGACGACTCATCCTGCTGAGAAGATTCGGATGCACCGTCTTCCGACATATTCACGCCCAGCTCTTCCAGCTTTGCATAGTCCTCCATCGCTTTATCGTACAGGCCGAGCTTCATGCAGACTTCCGCATGGAACTGCAGGACTTTGATTTTCAGCTCACGGATCAGCTTCTCAGCAATGTTCTCTTTTTTGCCGACATCCTCTTTTTCCAGCAGGCCAATCGCTGCACTGTAATCGCTTTCTGCTTCGGTAGTCTCATCGGTCAGCTCGTACACCTCTGCACGGCCTGTATATGCTTGTGCCTGCGTATACGGCATTTCGTCAGTCTTTCCAATGACTTCCGTATAGTCTGCCTTGGCGTCATCGTACTGTTTCAAGCCCTTATACGCTTCTGCACGGCCCATGTATGCTTCGATGTTGGAAGGGTCGAGTTTGATTACTTCTGTAAAAGCCGCAACGGCTTCTGTATAGTTCGATTCTGTCAGATACTTCTGACCCAGCTCGATTTTCTCTGCCGCATTTGTCGCTTTGGATGCGCAGGCGGTGAAGAGAAACATCACAGACAGGATTGCCACAACTACTTGCAGCAAATTTTGTTTCTTTGCTTGCATTTTCATTTTTCTCCTCATTTCATTGATTTTTACGTCAATAGTAAATCACAACAATATATTCGCCAATGTCCAATCTATTTTCTTCTTCAGGGATTCCAATCGATACTTTTGTATATTCTGGATTTCCTGCCGCCAAATCTCTTTTGCCAAATGTCATCATCCATGTATCGCATTGCTGTAAAGAAAAGTGGAACTTTGCCTTCTCTGAACATACCTTTCTCCTTTTCATCTGACCTTGAATGTTACATTGCCAGTGGTGGCGCTGCCACTCTCATTGTACTCATCATACATTGCATAGGATTTTCCGGTCTGCATCATCAGACTGTCTCCCACATAAAGAGTCCCGCTTTCATCGATTGCACATATCTTGCTCGTTTCACTGGCTGTATTGCCATCATATTTGTTGATAAAGTAGTATGTCAACACGGTTCCAGCTGGCACGATAAAGTCCACTGTATTGTCGAAATAGTTGCCAGATTGATGCCGTTCCACTGCCAGCAGTGGCTGAGAAAGCGTATAACTCACCCTTGTTTGGCTTGTCCAGTCGCTCGTTTCTCCAAACTGGTTCTTGGATATGAAGGATCCATTTTCCTCAAGTGCAATCGTATTTCCACCGATCTGATAAGAGACTGTCATTTTTCTTGTGCCAACCCCAAAAGTCTCCTGCCCCGTGTAGCTGTAAGAGGTCACCGGCCCCTGCACAACAGGCTGTTCCTCTTTGCTCTCTGCTGGGGCCTCCGATGATGCCGCGCTGGACGAAGCTGCCTCCGAAGATACAGCACTCTCCACAGATGCTTTGGAAGATACCGCCTGCTCACTGGATTCCATCGGTTCTTCCTTTGCACTCTCTGCCGACCTTTCCTCCGGGGTCTCCTCCGCCTTTTTTGCTGCATCTGCGGCAGACTCAGTTTCTGTCAGCCCGTTTTCTTCATCGGTTGGCTGCCCCAATTCTTCCAGAAGCGAATCCCGCTTGGCCTCTACTTTTTCGCCCAGTTTCAATAGTTCCTCGTAGTCTTCCAGCGCATTGTCATAAACTTTTATCTTCTCACTGAGCATTGCATGGGCATAGAGGGCTTCGACCAGTTTGATTTTTATATCATCTTCCGAGACAGACTCTGCCTTGCCCACATCGCTTGCCGTCAGCAGAACCTTTGCAAGGCCATAGTCTGCGAGCGCACGGTCCTGCTTATCTATCTTTTCGTACACCTCGGCCTGTCCCATATAGGAAATCGCCCGTGTGTACGGCATTTCTTCCGTTTTTTGGCTCACGAACCGGTAATCTTCCAGTGCTTTTTCATACTCGCCCAGAGCCAGATAAGCTTCCGCACGACCCATGTACGCCTGAATGTTGTCCGGGTCGAGCCGAATCGCCTCGGTAAAGGATGCTACCGCCTCGGTATAGTTCATCTCTGTCAGATACTTCTGCCCAAGTTCGATTTTATCCGCCGCATTCACCGCCTTTGAAGCGCAGGCGGTAAAAAACAGGGCCGCAAGCAGACTCACCAACAAACAGACCGCACCAGCTCTTATCGTTTTTTTCTCTGACATTTTGCTTTCCTCCTGTTTTTGTTATGTTTATTCCTCAAACATCTTCCAACTGACGCAGCCATCCAGCCAGAATTTTCCGTTTCCAGAGGTCATTCGTACCTTGTTCTGTGCGTCCAGATCGTTAAAATGCCACCACTCTGAGGCCAGCGGCGTCATGCCTGCACTGGTGCAGTAGCCTTGCAGCCGCCGCGCGCCATCTGTCATAGACGCAGATGCCACAGCCCGCTTCCATGCGGTGGTGGAGTTGGCGCTCACCGGCCTGGTAAAGCAGGCCGCCGCACTGCTCAGTTCGTGCATTGCCGACGGCATGGCATATTCTTCTCCTGTCACTTGTATAAAGGAGCAGCCGGCCATCTTATGCTCTGTCTGCTCTGTGATGCGCAGCAGGGTCGTGTCCATCGCTACACCCCGCTGATGGTTGGAAAGAGATGTTGCAATGAACCAGCCGATATTCCACGCCCCCTTGTTCAGCACCGCCATCAGTTCCTTGTCGGCCCGTGCCTTGGCGTACACCGCATCCTTCACCAGCATCTGCACCTCATAGGGGCGGAATGTCTCTATGATTTTCAGGCAATCTCCCGCCTGCAGAGCGCTTTTCTGAGCTGCCCCGACCTTTTTTGCCATAGTATAGTTGATGGGCATCACATACTCATCCCGCCCAAGGCGTTGGTTGTAGAACAGGCCGTCATACAACTTTTGCCCCGTAATGCCCTCAATGTCTTCCCCACAGGTTTTGAAGATAGATGCCGTTGCATTGGGATTTTCGTATACGACGGAAGGCAGGACATCGGGCAGGTTGATCATGCAGAATTCATTTTCCAGCCAGCCCACAGTGCCATCCAGCAGGCAGACTTGCCAGTATGCTCCCGACTCCTGACGGATGTAAAACATGTCACCTGCCGCAAGCCTGCGCAGCACTGCGCTGTTCTCATCCGGCTTTTCATACAATGGCATCACCACCGCTCCCGCAAAACCTGTGGAGCCTTCCAGCGGCAGTTCAAAGTTCTGGGGAATGCGGATACCCTCCCGCAGAATAGCCTCATCGTCCAGCGCAGCATTCAGCATCGGGCCAGATTCAGAGAACGGGCCACTGTTTTCCAACTGTGGCTGCCAACTGACTTCTCTTTCTTCCACGGTTGGCTTCTGACAGCCTGTCAGAAGCCAAGTACATGCCATGGCCGAAAGATACAGAAACTCACGTCTTGTCGTTTTCATGAATTTTCCGTCCTTTCTGCCTGCTCCTGTGCCGGAGTTTCCGTCTCTGCCGGTGTCTCCGGGGTAGTCTCCGGTACTGCCGCAGGTTCCTCTGCAGGCTGCGTCTGCTGCTCTGTTGCCGGAGTGGTCTGTCCATCTTCTGTTTCCGTCTGCGCAGGCTGCTCTTCCAACAGTTCTTCTTCCGGCGGTTCGCCCTCAGCATCCTCTGCCAAGTCTTCCTCCGGTGCCATATCTCCAAACGGCTGAACGCTGCCGCTGCCGTTCAGTTCACTGCTCAGCGTGCCTTCCTTGAATGTACCTGCCTGACTGATGCCGTTGACAAAATAGTAGCTTTTTTCGTGAGAATGATTCCATCCCTGCTTCAATTCGCCATCTGCATCAAAGGCATAGGGCTGACCGTCGATGACACACCATCCTGTCATCTGATTGCCGTTGCCGTCAAGATAGCGCATACCTGCAACCGTTTCGACCCATCCGGCCTGACTAACACCATCTGCAAAGAAATAATCCTTTCCGTCAAGCTGTATCCAGCCCTGTGCCGGTGCGCCGGTCTCATCGTAATATTTCAGGACACCATCCGCATCTTTCCATCCATTCAGGCGGCTTTTTACCCGCCCATCAGAATCCAATTCCCAAGTTTTTCCGTCTTCCTGATAGGTGCCAGTACGCGGGTGTCCGGTTTCATCAAAGCAGTACTCCACGCCATCCAGCGTGACCCAGCCGGTGTACAGCTGTCCGGTTTCCGGCTGGAAGTAGTAGTATTTTCCATCTATTTTTGCTTCGCCCTGCATGAGCTTTCCGTCCTGATCCGCGTAGCCGACATAACCATTTTCTTTGATCCAGCCGACTTTTACGAAGCTGTTGTTTCCGAAGTAGTACAATTTGTAATTTATTTCATAAAGGCCTTGTACGCGGGTCCCTGTAGTCGGTGAAACAAAGTAACGGTGCAATCCTTCTCCCTGCCAGCCCGCTGTCTCGCTCCGAATCATCTTGTAGCCCCCGAAGGCAGCTCCTGCAAGCAGGCATAGGCACACCAGCACCACACCCGCTGATTTCAGCGGTTCTGGCGATTTTTTTCTTCTTGTGTTTTGCGTCACGCTAAACCGATAGCGCTTGATCTTCTGGCGTTTCATTCTCATCTTCCTGTATAAAGATTCAGCCCCCGGTTGAATGCCAGAGGCCGAATTTCATGTTCAATAGGCGTCCTGTACTGTCTCTTTGCCGTTTTCGCGGTAAGTTGTTACCGTAAATCCGTCGTAGTACAGAAGACCGTCTTCACCGTTGCCGATGCAGCTGGAGGCATACTCCGAGCTGGCCGGTTTTCCAATGGCGGAATACAGTTTGTTGACATCCTTGCCCACATACTTCAAGGCCGTCTCCAGACTGGCGGTCTCCGCCGGGGCTGCCTGCTCTGCAGGAGCAGCTTCACTGACAGGCTCGCTTTTCTCCTGCTTGGTCTCTTCCACTTTGGAGGAAGCAGCCGTTTCCTTCTTTGCGGGCTTGGACTCTGCTTTCGTCTCGGCTTTCGATTCCGCCTTAGACTCTGCCGGTGCCTCCGATGCGGCCTCGCTTACTGCAGAAGAGACTTCGGAAACCGCTTCCGATGCAGCTTTACTTTCCGGTGCAGACTCCGATACCGCCTCAGATGAAGCTGCCTCCAACACCACCGAGGACACCGCTTCCGATGCAGACTCTACTGCAGAAGAGGCACTTGTTTCCGTTTTTGCCCCGCAGCCAGACGCCAAAAGCATCACGCCGCAAAGAGCTACAACCGTCATCTTATAACTTGCTTTCATTTTGTTTTATCCTTCTTTCTATTCTTTCAATCGGCCAGAGAACAGTAGACCCATTCTCCATCCGACAGAAATGCTGCTTTTAATTCCTGCTCCCGTACATCCTGCGGGAGGTATGCCGTAAACGGCTGTATTCCCTTTCCACAGGGGGAGGCCTCGTAGGTTTCGTTCCCCGCCAGAATATAAATAAGGGACTCGTCATCCACGCTCTGCCCGCTCAAGTCACCCGTCAGGCAGAATGTCTCTTCCATGCGGCTGTCCTCTCGCTGCGCTTTCACGCTTGTTCCGGTGTCTGCCGCCGCAACCGCTGTGCGTTTCGGCGCGGGCAATTCCGGGGCACGTTCCAGCAGCCAGTTCAGGTTGCGCTCGACCAGCTCCACCAACAGCACATCAGGCTGTTCTTCCATAGCCGCTGTCAAACTGTAGGGCATATTCCGGGAAAAGCAAGCACTGCCGTAGCTCTGTGCCAAAAAGGGGTGCAGGTTGATGCCAAAGGAATCACGATAGACGAAAATGCTTCCATCCGTCTCCGGATTTACCGTATGGATGGTGATGTCATCCGCCGAGTGGAATTTTTCATCATACTGATAGGTAAAGTCATACGCTGTATCCTGTTCCGTTTCATTTCCGGCAGGATACACCATCTTATATAGATCCCCGGTGTGGGGAATCTTTTCCCCCGTGATGAAGGAATCAAACTCCGATTCAGAGCCCTTCATTTCCTTCAGCAGGACCTGTGCCGCCTTCTGTGCGCCCCGCATATTCCAATGACTGTCCAAATGGTAATACAACTGTTCTTGGGAATCAGACAATACCTCAAACAGATCGATATATCGGACGTTCTGTTGCTGCATCTGCTGTTCAAGCAGTTGAACGTTCCTCTTAGAAGCCGCTGCATAGCGCGCTGGCATCTGACTGCCATATATCGAATTTTTATTCGGTGCAATCGTAAAGTAAAAATCCACACCGTTCTGTTTGCAGTACTCCTGCATCAGCCCCAGCGCACGAGCGGCAGCATAGCTCTGACGAGCTGTAAAAAGCTTTGCTCCGGTATAATCCTCAAGCGTACTTTTGTAGAACAGCCAACCGTTCTTTCCCAGCAGCACGCTGCTGCTATCCAACGTCTTGAACGCTGCTCCGGTAAGCTGGTCATTCAGAGTGATCATTTCATGACGAAAGCCGAAATGATCCGCAAAATAATCCGAAAACTCATTCAGAATATTGACGTTGAAGCTTCCATCTTCTTCCCGTAGCTCCGGAAGGGGTGCAAGCTGCTCATTTCCAACCGCATTTTCCTCCTGCCAAGGCATCACTGCCGCAGGCAAAATGCAAACTGCGGCAATAACTCCCACAAACAGGACGTATCCTAATTTTTTCACCTGCATTTTCCCACCTCAGAACTGGAAATAGATAAAGGGCACATAGGACGCCGCCGATAAATGCAGAATGTCCACCAACAGAAGTATCAGCGCCCCCACATAACTCAGCACCCGAAGACACACATATACACTTCCGGTCTGCTGCTCCGCTTTGCGGCAGACCATCGGCAGAACCGGTGTGCTGCCCACAAGCCCAAATAGCAGCGCAAACATAGTCAGAGGTGTCAAACACTGTGCCAGCAACAGCCCTGTCTGGGCAGAAGCGCGGATACCCGAGAACATCGCCCCGATCATCGAGAAAGCCTGTCCCATGTTGTCTGCCCGGAAAATCACAAAACCAATCAGTACCACCAGCAAAGTGTATAGGTGTTTCAGCACTGTTTCCACCGGGTTTCGCCTGTTTTTTCCATGCTTTCCAAGCCCGAACAGCTTTTTTGCTGCGTCCTCTGCAACGATAAAGAAGCCATGCCACAGACCCCAGATGATAAAAGTCCAGTTAGCTCCGTGCCACAGGCCCGTACAGAAAAATACCATCAGCTTGTTGCGGTATGTCTTTGCCTTTCCCTTCCGGTTTCCGCCCAGAGGGATATACAGGTATTCCCGGAACCAAGTGGAAAGAGAGATATGCCATCTGCGCCAGAATTCCTGAATGCTGGCCGAGATGTATGGATAATTAAAGTTTTCCTTGAAGTGAAACCCGAAACACAAGCCAAGTCCAATGGCCATGTCACTGTATCCGCTGAAATCAAAATAAATCTGAATCAAATAGCATACTGCAGCTAACCAAGCCGTCCGGCTGTCCAGCGCAGAGCTTTTTGCACTATAGATCAGAGTCACAACGCTGCCGCAGACATCGGCGATCATCAGCTTCTTGCTCAAACCAATAATGAACCGGCGCAGGCCATTTGCCAGTTGTTCCAGCGTATGGCGGCGGCTCTTAATTTCATCCGCCACATCCTCATAGCGAACGATGGGCCCGGCCACCAGCTGCGGAAACAGCGCAATGTACAGCAGCACATCCCGAAAGCGGGTGCTTTTCAGTCGTTCGTTTCGGTATACGTCGATCACATAGCTCAAACCCTGAAATGTAAAGAACGAGATGCCCACCGGCAGAACGATAGAAGGTACCGCAATTGCCACGCCCGGCAGCTGATTCACCGTCCTCACCAGAAATGTCAGGTATTTGAAAACACCCAAAACTCCCAGATTGACCGCCACTGCAACGTAAAGCACTCCCTTCCGCCCGGAAACAAACAGGCCCGCCAGATAGTTGCAGAATACGGAAAAAAGCAGAAGCAATACATACCACAGTCCACTGAACGCATAGAACAGCAGGCTGGCCGCAATGAGCCAGAGATTTTTTGCTTCTCTTTTGGGCAGAAGATAATACCCTCCAAGCACAATGGGTAAAAACAGACACAGAAAAATTACGGAACTAAAAACCATTTACGGCCACCTCAGCGATTACGGGAACTGGTAGCTGAACACGGTTTTATTCAGCGGCATTTTATACATATTGTATTCGGCATGGCCGTATTTACCGGCACGATAACCCCATTCCAATTCCACGTCATAAATGTAGGGCGTGCCGTTCTCGTGGATCATGACCCATGCATGGTCCGAATCCTTGCGGCCCACACCGCCGGATACAACATAAGCGTCGTAACCCAGCCGCCGGGCCATATAAAGGAACTGGCCTGCGAAGCAGTAACAGTTGCCCTTTTTGTGTTCAAACATAAACAACGCACTTTCTTCTGCCCAGTCCGTAGTGCCTCTTGCCTGATGCGGACGAGCAAGATATGCACCGTGATCTCGGACATACAAATATGCAGCACGCAGTTTCTGTGCTTTTGTCATGCCGGAATTAGTGCACTCGGCCAACGCTTGATCCACATAACTGTCCAGAACTGCGTTGCCAGAGGTATAACGGCCATCTGCGCCAAAGGTGAGATGCCCTACCGCACCGTTCGTCAGAAACGAACCGTCCGCCATAACATAATACATGCCGCCATCGATTTCCTGCAGACCCTCAGCATACTGGTCAATAGCATAGCCATCCTGCGAGACATGGTAAAGCTTACCATCAATGGTTGCAAAACCAGCAGGATAGCTGTCAAAGAAACTGCCTGTCACCGACACATGACACAGCACACCATCCACTACTGCAAAGCCAGCGGGGTAGCTGTCAATGGCGCTGCCCTCTTCTGACACATGGTACACTCCGTCTTCGATCTGCACAAAACCGGGCTGATAGACATCCAACTGACTGTCCGTATAGTGGTACAGCCTGCCATCCTGTACTTCAAAGCCGTTTTTTCGAAACAGACTTCCGCCCAAGCCAAATTTGCTTTCCTCTGTATCGATTCCCAGAAATTCCATCACTGCTTTGATGCAATTTTCATCTTCTTGTACCGGCATGACCGCTGCCTGTTCCGCATGGGCTGTTGGCATCAGAAACATGGCCGATACCGCTAAAACAGAAGCCGTCACCTTGAGTTTTTTCAACATCTTTTTCATACCCCTCTATTTGATTTTATTGATACTCGTTCCAGATCTGCTTCTTCAGCTTTTCCTCCTGCCTGCGCAGGATTCGTGCCGAAAAGGCTGCCGCAACAGCTGAAGCGATCATTCCAACGATTCCAACCACGAAAAAAATCTGTCCGGTGGACACACTCTCTCCCTCCTTATTTGAGCCATCCGCTTGTATAAAGCTGGTCGATCAAATTTTTCAGCACCGTCATCTGAGCATCTTCCGTACCATTTGCCTGTGCCTGACGGTACTTCTGCACTGCAGATTCATAGCAGTCGTCCGCCTGCTGATATTCCCGTTTTTCAGCGGGTTTTGTGCCCTGCCAGTCGATCAGCAGATACGCCCGTTGCATATCAAACCGATAGTCCAGCGGATACTGTTGTGCAAGCTCGGTCAGAACATCATCAGCCTCCTGATACTGATTCAGTGCCTGCAGCACCGTCGCAAGGTTCAGCTTAGTGGAAATAGTTGCATAGCCACTTTCCACCAGCTCCCGTAATAGTTGTTCTGCTTTCTTGTAGTTCTGTTCCGCATTCTGCTTATCTACAGCCGCCTGCTGCAGCTGGATATCTACCAGCATCTCTTTTTCCAGCACAGTCTGGCTTTTCGGCAGTGCCTGACAGCCGCGTTCCAAAATCTTTTCGGCATAAGTTGTGTCCTCCATGTTCAGCGCAGTGCGTGCTGCTGCCAGATATGCATGGCTCAAAAGCTGCGGGTCTGTCACCTCATCCAGTACTTTCTCGTACAAGGCAAGTGCTTCCGAATTCTGCTTCTGCAGCGACTTGATCTCGGCGGCAACCAAATCGCAGTCGCCTGAAGAGGCCCCGCGCTCCTGCAGCGTTTCCAATGTGCTCTGTGCCTCTTTTATCTTGCCGTCATTTGCCAGCGCAATGGCAAAGCTGCGGTAGCTGTCCGTGCTTGCGCCCTGAGTGCTGACCGCCGTCTGCAGCTCCCGCACTGCGTTTGCGTAATCCTTCAGTTCGATGTAGCAGTTGCCCTTGATAAAGTGCATCTGTTCTACTGAGACCGAATCCATGTTTTTTTTCGTCAGATTGCCAGAAGAAACAGCGCTGTCCAACTGGTCGATCGCGCTCTGATAATCACCGGCGCGGTACAGCAATGCCGCCATCTGCAAATACGCATCTGCACGTCCCGGCTGCTGCTGAATCGCGCTGTCCAACAGCTCTCTTGCCGTATCATATTCCAGATCCTGCTCTGCCTGATCTGCCTGTGCCAGATTCAGCAGATAGACATTTTCGCGCTCACTGCGCATTCGTTCCACACCGTAATAGCAGCTGTACGCACTAGCTGCAAAACAGGCTGCCAGCACCACCGCCGTAACACGCTTTCGGAACTGACATTTTTTGTAGCCCAGATCCATCTGGTCGATGTTTTTGAGCGCACGCAACATCTCCGACGCCTGTTGGAAACGTCTGGTCTGCTGCTTCTGCATGGCGCGCACAATGATCGTCTGCATAGAGCGGCTGATTTTAGGGCGATAATGCTCTAACGGAGTCACCTCTCCCAGTGATTTTTCCGGAGCATGTCCCGTGACCGCATAGTAAAGAGTAGCACCCACAGCATAGAGATCGGTCGCCATAGAGATTGATCCATAGTCCTTCTGCCTGTCGGGCTGCGCCTGTGCGCCTGTGCTCTGCAGCATAGGCACTGTCTCCTCCATCGGCGGAGTCCATGCATCCATCACTACGGTTGCGCCGCTCTCCTGCGCATTTTCCAGCGGCATCGTGGCAGCACCCATGGGAACAGTCGCACTGCCTGCAGGCACCCGGTTTTCCGGCATAGCCACTGTCGGCATCTGCGGTGTATGCTGCGGCCTGCTCTGGGTGGAGGTCTGATACTGTTCCGGTGCGGCATAGCCATCCGTCACGCCCACAGCCGTTTTGTCCCGGCGGAAGATCAATGATGTGTTAAAGTCGATGAGGCAGATATCTCCACTGTTGGTGATCATCACATTGCCCGGCTTGATATCGCAGTGGATAATAGCCGGTTTTTCGCTGTTTTCCTGATGCAGATACTGCATCACTTCACACAACTGACATGCCCAGCGGTAGCACTCTTTCTGGGTGACCGGGCCGTTCTGTTCCACATACTGCTGCAGGTTTTGGCCGCTGATAAGATCCATCACGGTGTAAACGCAGCCATCGTTGCCATATAGAACATCGTAAATTCGCGGAAGATACTGGTGCTTCAGGCTCTTCAAGATCGACGATTCATTTTCCTGATTCATGACGTGCTGATACTGCAGCTGGGTACGCTTGATCACCACATCAATGTTCATGCCTTTTTTATGCGCAACGAACAGATCGCCCGTTCCGCCCAGCCGGTTCAGCACCCGGATATTTTCATAATCCGGGTTGGTGAAGCCCAGTACTACATTTTCGCTCACAGGATCCTCCCTAATTTCTGGTCGTATTCTATCGGCGCTGCCTCGCCGGAAAGCCTTGCCCACACTTCGATCCAGTCATCCGTACCAGACGGCAGAGAGCTCAGGTCGTTCCATTTCAGTGCCAGTGCTGTGATGTTGTCCGTTTCTCCGCAGCTGCGGCAGAATCCCACCGCCGTCTGCAGCCGCTGCTGTAGCTGCTCGCGGCTGTCCGTTTCCATCAGCAGTCCGTGCAGCTCTTTCCACGTTGTGTAGTGGCACAATCCGTCGCTGCACAGCAGCACTGCGCCCTGCATCGGACGCTTTGTGCATTGAAAAACCGGCTCCATTTTGCCATAACCAAGACACTGCAGCAGGATACTGCTGCGTCGGTCGGTAGTCAATGCTTCGGGCGAAAGCCTGCCTGCTTCCACCTCGCGCATCGCCAGCGTCTGGTCCTTGCTTAGTTGTACCAACCCCAGACCGTCGTCCAAATAGATTCGGCTGTCACCGACCTGCACTTGATATAAATCATCCCTCGTCAATAGCAGCGCCGAGACCGTTGTGCCCAACTGAATACCCGTTTTTCCCGAATAGCTGCACAGCGCCGTATGGAGTGTTTCCAACATTCTGTGCCACGAAAAGAACACAACATCCGCCGTTAGCCCGTTCTGTACGATCTCCGGCAGCTGTTGCTCGAACCATTCCTCAAAGCAGCGGACTGCCCCGGTGCTTGCAAGTTCACCGGACTGCAGTCCGCCTACGCCATCGCACACCGCCAGCATTGCAATCGTCTCTCTGCCAAAGTTGGAAATGCGTGCGCAAAAACTGTCCTGATTGGAAGGGCGCGTGGCCCCTTTATCCGTGATATGTACCAGCTGCAATGCCATATCAAGCCCCTGCCACCACGCTGAACACGATATCTGCCATACGGATGGTATCGCCCGCATGGAACTGCGTCGGCTTGGAAGGCTCCAGCCGCTGCTCGTTCAGGTAGGTGTGGTTCTGCGTATTGTTATCCACAATATAGTAGTTGCCATTCTCGATCAGGATGTAGGCATGGTCGTTGCCCAGATAGCAGTTCTGGGTGTGCACCGTGTAGTCCACTACGTCCTCTGCACGGCCAATGTGGAAATTGGTATGGGTGACATGGATATACTGGTTCGTCGCCTTCTGTACCAAATACAACTCTCCGACCCCGCCGGAGCTGCCAGCCTCCATTAGCGTCGTGCGGGCAGTTCCGCCATTGCCTGCTGCAAGTACCACAGTATGGCCGCCGGCCTGCTGCACTGGCGGCTGTGGCGGCACATAAGCAGCTGCTGCGGGGGCCGGCTTATCTGCCGACTGCTTTGGGGCTGGTGCTTCCTGCCGGAATGGGTTATCTTGTTCTTCTGTTGTATGCTTTTTCTTGTCCTTTTTTCCACCAAACAGTCCGCCGAACAACCCGCCGCTCTTCTTTTCTTTTTCAGATTTTTTCTTAGCCTTTTCGGCCTTTTCATCTTTTTGTTCCTTCTTCGGCTGCGGCTCCGGCTGGCTGGCAATAAAGGGATTGCCTCCCTGCTGTGCTGCAAACGGACTATCCTGCACTGGCTGTTCTGCCGGTACATGGGCGGGAGCCGGTTCCGGTTTGTACATTACAGGTTCCGGTCTCAACGAAGCACCACCGGCCTCCGACTGACGGACTGGCGGTTCGCTGACCGGAGGCTTCGGCTCATAAGCAGCTTTTGACGGCTCAGCCTGCGTCGGGATCTCTTCTATCTGCTTTTCTAAATCGACAAAGGAGAACTTTTCGCCGTACAGCAGCTGACGAGACAGGACGCTGATCACACGGCTGTCGTGAGACATCTGTCTGCCTATCATGCGTAGAACATACCCCGCCAGTTCCGTGGGGGTGTACTTATCCAGCGCTGCCTGTACCGGAACATACATCACATATGCATGGCCTGCAGCATCCAGATAAATATGCTCTGGCGTGAGGTCAATTTTGTGCGGGTCAAGCAGATACTCGTCGCACTCTTTTTCTGCCCTGCACAGTGCCATAAAGAAATTACTTAGCCGTGTCTCATGCTCCAGGATCCGCGCCGCCTGTACCAGCGGCGTCAGACCGGTGATATTGTACAGTAATCTGCAGTCCGCATTGATCCACTGGATGTTGAGTGGCAGCACCCCGCTGATCTGGTTCGACACCAGCATTCCGCGGTCCACTTCGTCCAGCAGTTCATCCGCCCCAAGCGTCCTCTCCAGATAGGTGGCACTGCCTTGTGTGACAATGGTATATTCCTCCATAATGCACGATCCTTTCCGCAGTTTGTATTCTGCCGCTTCTTACTTCCAGAGTCGGCAGCAAACTTTTTGTGTACTTTCGAACTCGCCAAAGTGGAACGTTTCAATGTAAAATATGAGCCGGACTTTGTAGGATATCTCGATCACGACATCATTTCCGCTGATCTTTCCGCTTTTTATCTTGATGCCGTTCAATCCATCCACAACGCCCATATTCTGCAGCATCTTATCTGCGTTTTCCGTATTTCCTCCCAGATAAGATGCAAACCTTTTTTTCACAGTGCTCAAAGACAGATAGTCAGTAAAAACCATCGAATTTGAGAAGGACCCTCCGCCGACATCATACTTTGAGTCACTGGAAGCACCAATGCCGTCTGTGAACTTTTGCAGCAGACTCAGCGGAAGCTTTTGCAGCGTTTTTACGTCCGTCTTTGAATTTTTATAATTTTCCAGTGCAATGCTCTGCCCTGTCTGCTGCAATGCATGTGAGATCATGCTCTGTGCCGTAAACATATTGATCAAACTGTACAGTGCCATCATGGCGATCAGAAACAGTGTCAATGAAATGCACGCTTCCAGCGCCATTACACCCTCTTCTGCGTAAAACAGATTTCTCTTTTTTTTCTGCATCTGCTCAATACCCCCTATACATGACCCGATTTGCTTTCCAAACCGAATTCCGGGAGAGCGAAGGCACCGGGAGCACCGACACAAAATCGCCTTTTACGTTCATGCGCAGTGCTGTGTAGGACTTATCCAAATCAAATTTGGGGTAAATGCCAGACAGCTTCTGAGAGACCGATGCATCATTGACCAAATTCTTCTGGGTCGCTTCCATTTCGATCAGGTCCGCAAAGCGTTTGACCAGATCCTTTTCGTTCCAGATCAGCATCATAACAAACATACTTCGGCTGTAGGTCATGCATAGCTTGTTATCTCCCACATAAAGGCCATTGCTGCCTTTCAGATTGGGCAGATCTTCAACTCCTTTGCCGTCCGACTCCAGTCCGCCCAGGATAACGCCGCCTGCCTCAACCTGCTTCACCTTTTCCTGCAATGTCTTTTTCTGGTCATCCGTCATGGCAACCAGTTTTTGCAGCTTTCCGGGAAGTTTCGACAAGCCTTTTGCGCAAAAATGAATATCCTCCGACGCCTTGATAAAGGGAATATCCTGTGCACCGTTACAGATCAGCACGGTATCCACATATGCTTCTGCTGCAACCAGGAAAACTTTTGCCAGCATATCTGTCATTTTGTACGGAATGCCAAGCAGGGACAGTGCACCAGCCAGGCCCGCGCTCAATGCTCTTGCTTCAACATTGGATGTCACCGGCTTGTAGTCCAGCGCCACACGCAGGGCCAGCATCGTGTAGAAGATCGCCTTCTGATTTTCCCGTTCATGTTCATTTCCGATCAGAAGATACTCCGTCTCGGCACCACAGAACGAATAATTCGTTTCCTCCTTTGCGTCAAAAATAGCGGTCAGGTTATTTTCGCTCTTTGCTACTTCTGCCGCCAGGCCATTTGAGCCTTTTATGCTCACACCCGACATTGTCTTTTTTGAGGCATAGTCCGTGCGGTTCGTTGTGGTATAGTTCAAATACCCAACCAGATACAGATGATCGCCGATATCTGCCTTGATGTTTGACAGATTGGAAAGAATATTGGCTCCAGCCGTCACCATGCTGAGCATGGACTTCATCGAATTGAGCAGTTTTCCGATCTTGGTTTTTGCGTCATCCGCCTTCGACGTATCGGCCGAAGCAGCAGTCGAAACGCCGCCCTGCCATGCCGTCAGATCCATAATCTCGTTTACAAAATCAATGGCATCTAGATCTGCCTGTGCCAATGCCGCATCCTTCTGTTCATACGGAGACTCCAGCGAATAAGCACTGTTGCTGCGGTCCTTCTTGCTCGGCAGGCCTGCAAAATTCTGATCGTAGTACTCCGTATTGATCACGCTTTGCAGTTTCGGGTCGTAGCTTGCACTCAAAGACATGATCGTGCTCAGTGCTTCTGCAATGGACGAGAAGCTTGTAACATTGGAATCCGCCTTATTGATCAGATCATTTGCTTCTTTCAGCAGCGAATTAAAGTTGTCCGAATCCGACAGCTTGCTCATATCGGTCAGATGAAGCCCTTCCTGAAGTTTTGTGATCTTGTCTGCATCGTCAAGGGTCAGGTCACTCAGATCCATATCCTTCACACGGTTCAGTTCTTCTGTCAGGCCGGAAATTGCCGTGCTGCAGGAATCCGTATTATAATCCTTCAGTATTTTATTGGCCTGAGAGCTGTCTGCGGCTTTCACCGTTGCATCGGCCGCATTGCTTATCGTCTTCAGGTCCGCCTCCTGCTGCTGCAGCTGTTTAAGCTGCTGTTCCAGCTTCGTTTTTTCTTCGGCCGTAATATCTTTCTTTTCCAGTTCTTTTTTGGTCGCGTCGATCTGACCTGTCAGGGTCGTAACCGTTGTTTCTTCGCCGGAGGTGTCCACCTTTGTGTTCTTGGCGTCTCCTACGGCATTTACGGCATCCTTACCAACGCTTACCCAGCCATCCAGCACTTCATCCTGCGTCTTTGCCACATCCTTGAGGTCCTTATTCAGCGACTCTGTACTCTTAATTTCTGCCTGCAGCTTCTTTTCGTATTCCTTTTTGGCTTTCTGCGCATTCTCCAGTGCCTGCTCATACCGCTTATTGTATGCGTCGAGCTCATCGACGGTCGCATTTTCTCCCGGTTTTTCTCCCATCGTCTTTTTCAGCTCGTTCAATGCGTCATCGAATGCGCTGTGTGCCGAATCATAGGAGGTCGTTTTCTCGTTCAGGGATTTTACGCTGTCCTTGGCTTTTTCCAGTTTTTTTGTTACGTCCAGCGTTTTGGTTGCCGTATCCGCAATGCTGCTGCCGACCTTCAGGAACTTAAGGCCCGGAATGCTGTTCTGTACCTCTTTGATGATATCCTGCAGGCCTGTACTGCCGAACTCGGAGACTAGGACCGTCGGGAGAGTCAGCGTGCTATAGTCCAGGACCTGTGCCTTTAAGATATCCGTGTCCGCCAACGGATATACACCTGCCGCCGCTGCACTTGTTGTGCGGAAGCTCCGGGTATCGGTCGTATCCTGCGCATTCAGGTACTTTTGGAATGCTTCCTCAAGGTCTTTGTTGCCGGTATATCCATTATCCACCGACGGGTCATCGTTCTGCGCCATTGCAAGCAGACCAAACCGGCTTTGTAAAAACGAATCATAATCCGACAGCACCGACAGTGCACTGGTGTTCATCGCATCATCCAGGCCCGTCAATGCAGACTGATATCTGCTTGCTTCCACCAGAATACCCGCTACCGCATAAAACGGCACGACCAGCAACGCAAGCATCAATGAGATCGCGCCGCAGGTATTCTTTATCATTTTGTCCTTTTTCATCATTTGTCCTCACACGGATGTTTCTGACTTTCGCAGAATAATTAAAGATCCTTTTTCTTCACGATAAATGCAAGAACTTTCTCCAGCAGATCAACATAATCATTCTTTGCAACGTTGCCCACTACATAATTCAACGTCTTGGTATAGTCCACGGTATTGATATAGTGCGAAAGATCTGTGCACATCGCCCGCCCCGTCGCATGGTAAACGCGCGTGCCGCTGACCCCAAACAGCTCCAAGAAATTGCCAAATGGAATCCTGTACTCGGCCGTGATATTCACAACCACATGGCGCTGTGCAACTCCATCGTAGACAGTCTTTGCTTCAACGACCGGCATCCCGACCTGCGTTGCCAGACTCCCCTTGCGAACAAGCCATTTTCCATATTTTATGGCACGCTGTTCGTTTTTTTCTTGCAGTTTTCCGCTTTGGTAACGGCTGGGACTCAATGCAACTTTTACTTCTTTGCTGATATATCCCGTGATCGGGTCTGTTTCTGCGTACGCATATGTCTGCGCAATTTTGTTGGCCGTTTCATCTGCAGCACGTATCACCACAAACTGCTGGAACAGTAAAAATCCATAACCCCAGATGAAAAAAAGAACAAACAGCGTCAGCGTAATGACCAGCAGGCCCTCAATGGCCTCCATACCATCTTCCTGTACGCGCAAAAGGCTTTGTTTCCACTCTTTCATGGCCCTGTCCTCCGCGTTCAGCTGCGCTTCACACGCCAGCTCAGCATCACCTGCGTGTCGTTGCCGTCCATCTTTGCAGGGCACTTGCCGTTGGCGTCGAAATATCCGGCTTCAACCAGCAGATAGTCGATTACCTGCGTGCCTCTGCCATTGATAAAGCCCCACTTGCCGTCCTTGCACACCGCTGCAACGCCGCCGGAAAAGCTCTTGGCTGCATCATATTCCGGTGCGATCACCGCAGTGCCGTCATTGGCTGCAAAGCCCCACTTGCCGTCCTTGGCAAACGCAAGGCCATTGCCGCGGTTCAGATCGACCTCGTCTGCATCCAGTGCGCCCTGCTGCTCGCCGGCCTCCGAATACAGGTTCCACTTGCCGTTTTTCTTGGCAAGATATACGCCGTTTACCAGCCAGCTGCCATTTTCGGTCAGCTGGATTTCCTCATAGCTGTCACCCTGCTGTGCACCGGTCTGATCCACAAAGATCCATGCGCCGTCTTTCTGCACCGGTGCCTTGCCGTTCTGGAACATGCCGGCAGCCTGATAGCCGTTCAGGTATTCCTGGCCGTTGAGGTCGATATAGCACCAGTCGGAGCGGCCCTTCAGCTGCACAGGAATCAGGCCCTGGCCGTAACCGTTGGCCTGCTCGACCTGCGCCATAAAACGGCCCACCATCAGGCTCTTGCTGAGCTGGAAAACATAGCTCTCGCCTTCATAGCTGCTGCACAGCACCGCCGTGTCCTGCCCGACCGGGCCAACGAATGCGTAGCTCTGATCCAGAAGGTCGCCGTCCGCACTGCTGAAAAGAACGTTTTCCTCGCCATTCCAACCCAGATACACGCCATCCATGCCAGCCGGTGCCAGCGATTCATAATTTGCAGCAGAGGTCTCGCAGGCATAGTAAGCCTCGTTCCAGTACTGCATCATGGTATCATTGAAGGAGACCTTGGCGGCATCCGCGCTCTTCAGCACATCGACCACAGTGTCGTAATCGCCGTCTTCATAATAGATTGCCGCATACTTTTCCCAGTAATCGGCGCGCTCCGGGTATGCCGCAACTGCCGACGCATAGGCCGATTCTTCGGTATTGCGCACATTTCTCGTCGGGCAGTCCTCGTAATATTCCGCACAGGCTGCCAGATACTCATCGTACAGCGCCTCTGTGGGTTTTTCCGCAATGGCACTCTGGTAGTTCTGCAGCGAAAGCTGGAACAGTTTTTTCCCGCGGTAATACTGCGCCGCTTCCACCGTGTTCTGCTGCGTTTTGACTTCGTTCATGGTATTCAGGACCAGAATCGCCCAACCCGCAATACAGACCACCACAAGTGCCACCAGCGCTACAAGACGCGTTTTTTTCATGTTTTACTCCTCCTGTGCCTTGATCAAAACATTCCCGCCAAAATCGTTACCAGATACCCCAGATAGAAGAAGGGGCCAAACGGCAGGCCGTCCTTGCGTGTTGCCTTTTTGCTGACCAGCAGTGCAATGGCTGCCACCGCCGCAAGAACATGCGAAACCAGCAAAAAGCTGAATGTCCCGTATATTCCCAGGATCAGCGCCGCTGCCGTGATCATCTTGATGTCTCCATATCCAACGCCGCCGCGTGACGCCAGCCGCACAAGGAAAAACACCACAAAAAACACTGCTGCTGCCAGAACGCTGTTGAGTGCCATGGGCACAGCGTCTGTCCCGCTGAGCACAAAGTCCAGAACCGTGCACCCCGCAAAAACTGCCGCCGTGCACAGCACGATCCAGTTGGGGATCTTATGGCTCAGTGCGTCGATATACGCTGCCGCAGTAAGCAGCGTTCCCAGCAGCACAAGGCGCAGCAGATTCGGCGGGTATGTGCCCGCCCGCAGAACCAGCATATATCCGCTGGCAAAGCCGCCCGCCGCTGCAAGAAGCAAAGCCGCTGCCCACTGCGTTTGTTTTTCCGGTTTAAGCCCTGTTTTTTTCTGCACGAGCCAGACTGCCGCAAGGTTCAGCCCGGCACTGCATACCGCAATGATCCATTCCATTGATCTTGTTTTCCCTTCAGACGCGTCCGCTCAAAAAGTTTCCAACCGATGTGCCCGTTGGCTCCAGCACCCGGCCCAGCAGCTTGACAACAAGTCCCGCCACGATCAGCATGACAGCGATCAGCGCCACCGTAATGATCACATCAAGGCCGCTTTCATCTTGTGCAGCCCTGCGCCATTTTTCTTTCAGGCCGGTGCCCATATTCCAGAGTAAAATTTCCGCTTTTAAAAGACCCCTTGATAATTTTCGCATCGATTCTTCCTCTCTTCCTCGTTTCCTTCAGGCTGTACCGCTCCCCAAGGGCAGTACAGCCCGCAGGAAACGAGTCCTGCCCCGCAAGGCAGGACCCACTCCGCACTTACTTCAGCTGGGCAAAGGTGCTGTCCAAACCGCTGACCTGCTGGTCAGCCTTGCCGATGACATCACTTGCAATACGAGCAACGACGCCAACGATCACGATGCCCAGTGCCACCAGAACGATGGTGACAATGATGTCCATGCCTTCGTCCTCTTCGCACATCTTCTTCAGCTCGTTCTTTGCCATGTTGGCAGTAACCAGAGCCTTGACATACAGCTTGTTCATGAAGTTGTTCATAAGTAATTCCTCCTGGATAAATATTATATAAACAGCGTATCTGTTTATATTTCCTTAAATAGCCGTGCTCATGCCGGTCATTGCCGCCACCATGATGATCATGATGACGCCCACCAGCACGATGGTGGTAGGTGCCAGCAGCTGTGCGGCAGCATCGTCGCCGCGGCGCAGCAGCATCTGGCGGCGCTGGGAGATCAGCTCATCCGACTGCTGGCGCATGATGGTGGTCACGTCCGAGCCGCCCTTTTCAATGTTCTGGATGATGATGCTGGCAAATTTGCGCACTTCCGGCGAACCGGTGCGGACGCCAAAGTTATAAATGGCCTCGGCACTGGCCGTGCCGTTATCCATTTCGCGGCAGGCTTCCTGCATCAGGTCGTAAATGACGCCCTTCTTGCTCTTGGCCACGATGTACCAGGCTTCCTTCAGGATCATGCCGCAGTTCATCAGCAGCGTCAGTTTGGAAACCACGTTGGAAAACTCCATCATGCACTCTTCGCTGCGCTTTTTAAGCTGGTTGCTCATCTCATTTGCACCGTTGGAATAGATGACGGCCACCATTGCCACACCGGCGATTAGCACAACGAATACCATGTAGCCGTCCATGAACACCGAAGCACAGAACGCCAGCGCCAGCACTAGCAGCGACATGGACAGCGTGCGCGCCCAGTACAGCCGCGCCCAGTATTCCACAAAGCGTCCGCCGTTTTCCGGGTGCAGAATGGCAGAAGCCGACATCATTTTTTTGCCGACAGCCGAATCCATGGAAAACACCGGCAGCTTCTGCATGGCAAAGCCCGCCGCCCACAGCTCCTTATCGCTGAACTCCTTCTGCGGCACGCCTTCAATGCGCCAGTCCTCTTTTCTGCCGCGCAGGGTAAAGAGAATGAACAGCACTGCCAGCACCGTGCCCAGCACCATGCAGATCAATTTTACAATCAGCATCTCTTCTCACCCCACCGCAATAATTTTCTGGCCCCAGATATACGCACCCACAAACATTGCAAGGCCGACCGTAACGACCGCAACACCCGTCGGCGAAGCCAGATTCTGCGCAAACGTTGCATTCGTGCTGCGCATCAGCGCAACCATCAGCACAGGTGCCACCATGATCACATTCAGTTCGGTTTCATTCGCGTGGATCTTGGCCTGAATCTCGTCCTCCACTTCCATCCGCTCGCAGATGATATCGTGGGTCTGGTTGATTACACGGCTCATGTTGCCGCCGGGGCCGTAGCACACTTGGAATACATTATTAAAGTCTTCGATCTCTTCCACGCCGCTGCGCTTGGCAAAATCGTCCATCATAACGTCCAGTGTCACATTGATCTGCTCTGCACGGCGGAACTGATCCAGTTCCTTTGCAATCAGTGCATCGTCCGAATACTGCATACACATATCGGTGTATGCGGCATTGAATGCATCACGTACCGTACTGTTGGCCGCCAACGAAGCCGTGATCGACTCCAACATATCGCGGAACTGTTTACGCAGCACATCACGGCGTTTTTCGGCCAACTTACGGCTGCGCACCGGCAGAAATACCCGGCCTGCAATCAGACCCACCACCACAAAGGCCGCTGCATTGCTGATATAGGTCAGCAGGGTGGGCGCGCCGTCCTCCTGGAACAGGCCGCCGTAGAAGAACTGGCTCACCACACCACCGATCAAAAATGCTAGAATAAAATACAATACCTGCTCGCCCTGTGTCATCTCATAGTTATGGTAATCCAGAACTTGTTCGTTCAGGGGATTGGTCATCCACTGGGAGACCGGTTCCTTTTTAGGTTTTGCAGGCCGCTTTGTCTTCGGCTTTGCCGCGTTCTTTTCCTTTTTCATCTGATTGTTCCTCTCTGTTGCATCCCCATTCTCCGCTTATTTCCGCACCGGAGCGGGGATATCTTCCAGTAAAAACCCCGCACGAGTCCATTTATCGGTCTGGATCATGGGATTTTCTGTACGCACCAACGCACCCGAAACATGCTGCAATGTAGAATGTTCATCCTCCCGGAACTCAAACAGCGGATTCAGACGGATGTCACCGTTTTCGTCCAGATGCGGTAAGATCTCGCTGACCATCATTGTCTTACGGCTGTGGTCGCGCAGACGGGACAGATGGATCATGATGTCCACTGCACTGGAGATCTGCTGACGGATAGCTTTCAGCGGCAGTGCCGCCTCGCCCTGCAAAACCATGGTTTCCAGACGGCTGAGCATATCCTCTGCGGAGTTAGCATGTCCGGTGGAAAGGCTTCCGTCGTGGCCAGTGTTCATGGCCTGCAGCATATCCAATGCTTCCGCACCGCGCACCTCGCCAACGATGATGCGGTCCGGACGCATACGCAGGCTGGAGCGGATCAGACTTTGAATATCGATTTTTTTACTCTCTCCCGAAGATGCCGTTGCATTGCGGGTCTCCAGCCGCACGATATTCGGGATCTGGGTGATCTGCAGCTCAGCAGAATCCTCGATGGTAATGATTCGCTCATCATGCGGGATATAATTGGAAAGCGCATTTAAAAAGGTGGTCTTACCGCTACCGGTACCTCCCGCAATGAAAATGTTGTACCGTGCCGCCACAAGCTTTTTTAGGAAGTTTGCCACTTCCGGCGTAATAGAACCGTATTCCAGCAGCTTGCTCATGGTCATAGGCTGCTTGGAAAATTTACGGATGGTAACAGTAGAGCCGCTCAATGCAATGGGTGAAAGCACCACATTCACACGGCTGCCGTCTTCCAGACGAGTATCCACGATGGGATTTGCTTCCGACACTTCACGGTGCGCCTTGCCCACGATCAAGTCGATGACCCTGCGCAGCTCCTGCTCATCCTTGAAGTGCTTGTCCACCCGTGTCAGACGGCCGCTGCGCTCCACAAAGATGTTGTCGGGACCATTGATCATCACTTCTGTCACATTTTCATCTGCAAGAATGGAATCCAGCAGGCCGCCCAGACCACGGTACATTTTATAAATGCCGTTGACGGTGTCCATCTTCTGGATTGGGAGCAGGTATCCACCCCTTCCTTCCCGTTCCACCAGAGCCGTGATTGCCTTCAGCAGTTCCTCGTCGTTCATCCGGGTAGGCTGCAGCTCCCGGTTGATGGCGTCCAGAACTCTGCTTCGGAGTGCCTTTAATTCCTCTGTCGTCATCTGCCATTCCCCCACACTGTCAGTTGTTCAGCTGTGAATAGACACTGCTGACCCGTAACTCCTGAACGATGCGTTTTTTCTCCGCATTCTGATAGCGCGGGATCGTACCAAGTTCACAGGCATACTTGGGCAGTTCCATCTTCTGACCAGCCGAGCCGAACTTGTTGTAGACGACTCCCACGCTGCCTTCAATCAGCTTTTCATCCATGCTGTCGATTGCTTCCAACGAGTTCAACAACTTCTTTGTTTTTTCGTTACCTGCCGAGGTGCTGTCGCTCACTACTACCACCCAGTCCGCAAGGCGGATGCCCCGCAGCAACGTTGAGGAAAGGTAGCTGTCTGCACACACCACACACCTCTCGCACAAGCCTCCGACCGCGTGCAGCAAAGCCTGCATATCATCAGGGCCAAAGTTCATTGCGCTCACCGGCAGGTCAAAGGGTGCAAAAGAATATACACCAGTTTCATCGTCCTTGCGGAGCATGCTTTGCAGCTTCATCTGCAGCTGCCCCTGATCGGTGCCGCCCAGCTGCTGCCACATACCGATTTCATACATCACATCGGTCAGCGAACTGCCGCTTACCCGGAATTGTCCGTTTTCTTCTTTCTGTTTCAGGCTGAAATAAATAGTGTTCCGCCCCTGTGCAGCCAGTGCAGCAGCGCAGCCCATTGCTACTGTGCTACAGCCCGCACCACCCGCACCGCCAAGGAACAGGCAGATTTTTCCATTTTCCTGCAGCGCATAGCTTGAGAAACCTTTGCCGCGTTTGGAGGCAAGTCCTTGAATAGTAAGAAAGATGTCGCTGGCCTTCTGGTAACGGCATATCACAGGGCAGCCATCGCGCATCTGCTCGTGCTTATCCTCGCTCCAGAACGCAAGCTCCATACTGCGTGCGTACTCTTCTGGCGACTGTAGCAGTTCTTCTTCCGCAATCAACACGTCTATTCGCCCGCCGCGTCCTATCTGTCGGCGCAGCATCTGTTCTTCCGTAAAAAGATAAATTTCAAACTGTACCGCTTCATTGGAATGTACATTTTGATAATTGGCAAGTCTTGAAATATAATCATCACTTTTGTCAAGCAGACCGACTCGAACAATCATATGTCACCCTCACTTTTTTGTTCAGCACCCCATTATGACTTAAAAGCCACATATATCGCAGAGTACCTTACTCTGCGAATTGTTTTGCAAAAATACGATTATGTGCTGACTTTTTGAAATTGACGGATTATTTGACGGCGATGAAATCAGCAAGCTTCTCCATACTATCTCGCTTTAGACTCAATGAGGGATGAACATATCGATTCATTGTAATGCTAACAGATGAATGTCCTAAAATTTCACTTAGTGTTTTAATGTCGATATTAGCCTCAACGCAACGAGTAGCAAATGTATGACGTAAAACATGAAAATTCTTCCTATCTATGCCACATTCCTTAAGAATTTTATGAAAACGGTACTGGATGCGACGAGGCTCGACTACTTCTGATAACGACCCGCTTAAAAAATATCCAGTTTTCTCCATTGGATATTGACTCAAAATCTTTAATAAAGTGTTCGGAATGGGAATCACACGGTTTGCTGAGCTACTTTTAGGCGCAGCGATTATGATATGTGTCTTTTTGTTTTCTGAAGTACGCTTTTGTATACGCTGCATCGTTTGACAGATGCAGATTGTCTTATCAGAAAAAGAGATTTTCTCCCATGTCAGCGCACATAACTCACCAACTCGGATTCCTGTGTATAGACAGATGAGAATTCCAAGATTAAGAGAGTCAAGCTGGTTCACTAGATATTCCTGCAAGGTTGTCTGCTCGGACAGACTTAAGATTCCCATTACCTTTGGAGTCTGTTTGACCCTTATGTTGAAAGCAGTCACATCGATAGAAATATTTTGATCCTGTGCATAATGCAGAATTCTCCTCAAAACAGAAAGAATATCTGAAATTGTTTTAGGGGACAGCCCTGTTCCATCTTTTTTTCCATGCTTTTCCAGCTCCTTACAAAAGGTACAGACTCGCTCACTTGTAATCTCTGATATCTCTAATTGCTGGAATGATGGCATAAGATAGCAATTTAGCAAAGTGCGGTAGCGAATATACGTTGATTCCTTCAAACTGGTCGATGAATTTTCAAGCCATATAGCAGAAAAGCCCATGAATTTATAATTTGTAGCAGGGACTTTTTCATTATCAGTAGCATTCAGGGCTTGAATAACTTTCTGTAAATTGTTCCGAACTTTATGGTAAGAAGTCGCATACAGATATCCGTATCGCGGTTTCCCTTGCGTATTTCGTGATTTTATGTATCGAGCTTCCCATCGGCCATCCTTTCGTTTATAGATGTTCAATCCTTTTCTTGCCATGTGTTAATCCCTTTCGTTTGACGGTCTATTTGACGGAGTATACAATCAAATTGTAATGTTTTTGGCAAAACTGTCGATTGTTCCAAACATTATTTCCGAAATTTCTTGGCTTTTGGACTGATTTCCCTTGACCGATAGCTGAATTGGCAGTAAAATTTAAGAGAAAATATTGTCGTAGAGTAAGGTACTCTGCGATATGAAAAGCACAGCCATGAGCACCACGAACGCTCATGGCTGTTTTTCTTACTCATCTGAAATCTGTGGAATTTCGTTTAACAATCGCTCAAGAACATCTTGCAAAATCACAGCTGCTTGTGGCAATTCTCCATCTGCATTAGCTAAAGAAGTTATTTCATGGCGAGCATATTCCTGAAAATAAGGAGAGAGCCTTCCTAGACTGGCATCTACTATGCAATCTAAAATCTCTCTATAACTAACTTCACTTAAATCAATCATTTTCTGCTCCATTTTATTGAAAGTCTCTTAACTTACGGTCTCAATGGTTATCGGCCTTGTGTCCAGTCTATCACAATCGATTGATTATATCAATCAAAAATTGTAGATTCAACCACTCATTTTTGACTGTCCTCTAGACTACAATAGAGTAAAGAAGGATGGTGGTTGCTCATGTACGAAGAACAGTTTTCCAAGCGGCTCGCTGAACTGCGCACGAAAAAGGGAGTATCTGCGAGAGACATGAGTCTTTCCATTGGGCAAAATCCCGGATATATTCGTGCAATCGAATGTGGAACTACCTTTCCTACCATGTCGAACTTCTTTTATATATGTGAGTACCTCAACGTAACTCCACAGGAATTTTTCAATTTCAGTGAGGAACCTTCCAATGGAATGAATGCTCTTACCGATCAACTCCAGCAATTCGATTCCGAGCAGATAAATGCACTTGCTGCATTTATCAAAACCATCGTAAAAAAGTAATTTCATTCAGCTCTTGCGATTGCATGATAAAATACAGCACAGCATTTGACTTCACCGTATAGAGCGGATGAAGCTAGAATGCTGTGCTTTTTTGTTGGAGGCATTATCATGTTGCAGTCTACATCGGAATACGAAGAACGCAATTTTGATGATATTCAGCGTGCGCTTGACATTGAACACACTGTGAAGGCTTTGGAATCTCAACTATGTTATGACCAACATTCGCCAGAAGAAGTTGCCCGACAGATTCTAAAGGCAGCGTGCAAATTCTACGATGCCGATTGGTGTGGTCTTATCCAAGTAGATTTGGACTTGAAAATCTGGACACCATTCTGGTGGTATAACGATAGTTCTGAAGATAAAACAACCATCTTGACGGAGGAGTTTGAATCTGCTGAATTTCTTGACCGATGGGTACAGGCCGTGCGCCATGGGAAACCGATGATCGTTCCTGATGCAGAAGAAGTAAAAAACACCTATCCTGCGGAGTATAATCTCTATCAGCGTCTGGGAATCCGATCTGTCCTTGGTGCTTCTCTGGAGCCACGCCCTGTCGCTCTACTTGCGGTACGCAATCCCAAGCGGTACATTTCCGAAACGAGTATTCTGCGGCTGTTGGCGTATGTTCTTCTCGTTGCTTACAAAGACAAAAAGATGAATGACGGTCTGAACATGGCTTTCGCTCCAGAAAGCATCGAGAGCAGCCATGATGTTTTTGTCAGTCTCTTTGGCGAACTGAAGATTTACACCTCCCACGGCATCCTGCGAGAAGCCGATCTGAAATCCCCAAAAATCAGCCGCTTGCTAACCTATCTTTTGATTTCAGGTAAGAAAGCTCACTCATCGCTGGAAATTGCGCAAGCTCTTTGGCCTGATGATTCAACGAATCCTGCTAAGAATATGAGAAATCTGATTTATCGCCTCCGGCAAACATTCGGTCTTATTTCAGAAAAAGAGCTTATTGTATCTACCGCTTCCGGTTATCAATTCAACCCTGATCTTCATATTATGACGGACTATCAGCAATTTGACGATCTTATCCAGTTGGCCTCGAAAGCCTCTTCCGTTATCAACCGGGTAGAACTGTTAAAAAATGCGATTGACCTCTATTGTGGAAAAATTCTTTCTTCTGCTGACGGGGAGCATTGGCTTATTCAGTTTACGGCAAAGTATCATATTGCTTATGTTGGCGCCGTGAATGAACTCCTGAAGCAACTGAACGCGCTACATTCTTATGATTTGCTGAATCAGTATGCTGCAAAGTCTCTGGCAATCGTCCCTGAAAACTCCAGAGGATACTACTGGCTGATTCACTCCCTTAAAGTTCAAGGAATGGATGAATTGGCCTCAAACGAGTATCAATTAGCAAAGCAGCACCTCACCACCGAAGAATATAAAGAATTGTGTACTTCATTAGGTGATAGCTGCGAATAGTTCTCATAAGACCTTCATGAGATGTTCAAGAGACTTTCATGTGACATAAAATTTTTCAGGAGATTCCCTAAATAGGATAAAAATGACCCTATGTGACTTTTGTGAGATATTCATAAGACTTTCGTAAGACCCTCGTGTGATATGCTTATACGGCACGAATCGCTGCCCTGTAAGCTACCACACGAGGTTTTTCTTTTTTGGCAAGTTTCCAAGGCTTTCGATTCGTCCGAATAAAAACATATCGAAAGCCTGAGATGCATTAAAGGCCGAGGATACTTATACTGCTTTCCATTTTCGGATGGAAAGGTATCGGTAACCTTTTCTTTTAATGCGTCTTTTTTTCGCTGAGAAAAGCCTGTAAACTGCCCCACAGTGAAGTGTCCTCAACCTCCGCATCCGGCGGAAAGGATCTTCATTATGTTCAGTATGAAAGAATTTGGTCAGCGTGTCAGCAATCTTCGGAAAGTTCGCAATCTTACCCAAGATGAGCTTGCATATCGAGTAAATGTAAATAAAGGTCATATTAGCCGAATTGAGCGTGGCACAGTTGCTTGCTCCTTAGAACTTCTTATTGATCTCTCAAATGAGTTGCACACCAGCACGGACTTTCTTTTAACCGGTATTGGCCCTTCTAATGATTTTGCCAAAGAGGAAATCGACACTGCCATCAGCATTCTTTCTTCCATAAAGCAACTGCTGTAATTTCAGGGTTTGGAATTTTCTTCCAAAAATAGGCCTACTAAGCCTACAAGGTAGGCCTACGAGGCCCACGCATTTCACAATTTGAGCCGCTATACTATAAGCAAGCCAGACAACATCTGGCATCCGCCCCTTGAAAATTGAACACGCATTCTTCAGTCACATTCCTGTGATGATGAGCCACGTCCGTAACAAATGCGATGATCTCCCACTGAGGGA
>OLQX01000760.1_pt1 | contig 35110 bp, 46 predicted proteins | sample 1672581 | NCBI WGS metagenome assembly OLQX01 (sample SAMEA3136701, study PRJEB25190) | human gut metagenome | reverse complement strand
TTTACGTTGATATGTCCGTCTGGCTTTTTGTGGGAAAGCAGTACTACCGTCTCAACATGTACCGTATTTCTAAACTTTCAACAGTTCAGTTTTGCGTGTCCTTTCATAGCCTTTATAATACTGTAAAATCAAGGCTTTTTCAACAGCTCAGTTTTTACTGCTTTCTACATCTTACTGTTATATATTTCTATCGGTGGCAAAATGGTGACATTGCCACCAACATACAAAAACTCGCCACCCCTTCCCGCAAGAGATGGGGCTATTAATGTTTTACATGCTCGATTTTCCTACAATCAACAACACCCTGCACTGTTGCTTTAATTCCTCCATATCCGCTGTCGTCCGATGTGATTACCGTTCCTTTTGGAATTGTAACTGTTACATCTTCCACCAGTTTCGCTTTATCCCCTTTTTTGAACAATGGCAATAAATCATTGCATTTCATGTATCCCTTCTGTGTGATTTCTACAGTTACCACTTCTGTTCCGGTGTCTAACACTTTCACCTTACTTCCCTGCGCCAATGTCTGTCTTACTGCATTACAATCGCCTGTAGTATATACATTTGCTTGATTTGCAGTGTAGGCTTCTCCTGGATAAAATTGTCTCTTGCTCATATTGTTTGTACCTCCTTTGATTTCTGCCGGAAAATCTCTGTAGCAGATATTCATGTCCACTCTTCCGTTAATTCCACTTACTGTTCCATCACTTGTGTGCTGCCAAATATCACACGCTACGGTCGGTTTATTTGATGAGTATCTTGCAATCCATTTTGTGTATCTATCAAGCTGATTTCCGATGATATTCTGAAACCAATTTTGATTCGCGTAGATACCGACCACGTATCCAGCTTTTTCAATAATATCACAGAAAATTTTCGCACCAGCAACTGCATGGCTTTCAGTGCCTGATTCCTCCAAGTCCAAATAGACTGGATAGCTTAACTTGTATCCGCTGATCAGACGTAACACATGTGCTGCTTCACTCCTACTCTGCGCTTCTGATTTTGCATAAGAGTAAATATACACCCCAAATGGAATTCCAAGCCTTGTACATTCGTCTGCATTACGAAACCACTGACTATCGTCTTGTCCGACAATATCATCTCCATATCCACATCGGAGAATTGCTCCTTCAATTCCACTGACTTTTACTGCATCCCAGTCAATTGTACCGTTATGATAGCTTACATCAATAATCTTTCTTTCCATATTAATCCCCTTTCAAAAAAGAGAGCGATTACTCGCCCTCTCACTATTCTTTATTTGCCTGTTTGATAATTTGATTTACATATGTACTCAACCCAGCTACTAATACCCCCTGTACAATCGCTGTGAATACTGCCATTGCAATCTCTTGCATTGTTCCAATCGGACATGTAGCAATTACATAGATGGTAGCTAATAAGATACCAGTAGCTCCTAAAATTACCGGGATATATTTGTCTTTTACTGTCTGAGTCTGTTTCAGACCCATTCCAACAAAATATAATACAATCGCTACCACTATAAGTTCCGGTTTAATATAATTTATAATTTGTTCCATATTCATCAACCTTTCTTCTCAAATGCAATTCATCAATTTCTCGCTTCATTTTTGTAATCATACCATTACCACCTAAAGCGTGATAAGCATCATACATTTCACAAAAATTTTCATAAGCGTATGAAGGGATTTCTTGTAGCATCATGTACTTAGTATGATATTCAATCAACTGTACACGCAAAAGCAACATTGTCCCTTTACTATTTGCATCCCTATCTTTCTTCTGATTTTTTAATAACCAAACGATATACCCCATTAAAGCTGTTAATATGATTGGTAGTGCAATGGTATAGGTCTGATAAAATAATTCTTCCAACGGATTCACCCTTTCTTTGATACAAAATAACCGCTATCAGACCTCATATAATGGTCATATAGCGGTTATGATTGCATCTGTGATAATTTGTTTGTTACTCTGCTAATTCAGGACAATCAAGGTCAATCAGCACTTCTTTTACTTTGTCCTTAATTCTGTCAGGTACTTCCGCAAAAGTTTTCTTACCTTTGATGATTAGTGTTGCATATACAACTGCCATTTGCTTCACATCCTTTCTGAATAAAATTTGATATATGATGAACTGAAACATCAGTTATCACCACCCAAGATTTCTTGAACTGCCGCTTTCAGTTTATCTGGCACATCTTCAATTGTTTTCAATCCTTTTTTGATTAGTTCTGCATAAACTTTTGCCATAACTCTTCACCTCTTTCTACAGTATCATTTCATAAACTTCTGTTAAAGCCACTTGGGTGTCTGTCACCTGTTGTCCCAATGATTCATTCTTTTCAGCCTGTAATTTGATGTATTCATCTTTTTCATATTCCGTCAAGGTAAATTCATACCCGGTAAATCCCGGCTGTTCGTCTGTTCCCGGTTCGTTTACCTGAACTATGTCAGAATTTACAAACACCTTTGTTTCGGTCAGTTCCAGTTCATGGGGCTTTACTGTACTTCTTTGTGTTCCATACTCTTTCATGCTGCTTTCAATCCTTTCTTTGAATTTGGTTTTATGTTGTGTATATAATAATCATCCGCATAAGGTAACAGCGGTACAACATACTTTTGATATAGCCGGAAGGTATCAGCATATTTCAACCAACCTTTGTAAGAATTGATTGAACACCACTCTGAATAGTTCATCATGTTCCCGGCTTTCACTTTGTTCCTGATAGCGGTCATTTTCTTTTCCATTTCCAAACAGGTGCTTTTTCTAAGTAATGTATACTTGTAAAATGTTCTGTAACCTAAGAAGTCAACACCTCTCACATACGATGGGAACACCTGCCAGTTTTCTTTTATGTTCAATTTCAGTTCATTCCTGAAATAAATATCAATCTCTTTCTTCAAGGCAAACAGTTCTTCTTTTGTCTTGCCAAAGATGACCATATCATCCATATAACGGAAGTAGTATTTAACGTGCTTCTGTTCTTTTATCCAGTGATCAAAACTTGAAAAATAATAGTTACCTGAATACTGTGATAAGTAGTTGCCTATCGGTATACCAGTTTCAGGGTCAATATCTTCTTCCAACAGATAGATTGCTGTTAAGTCCTCAATCTCTGCTGTTTCAATACTGTCAATGATTTCATTTAACAACCACAATAGTTCATTATCATTGAACATTCTTGAATACTTCTCTTTCAGAAGATCGTGGTTGATTGACTGATAATAGTGTCTTGCGTCCAATTTTAAGCAATATCTGCATTCTTCCGGATCATTCCACATTGCAGATTGTAATTTTGTCAGACCCTTGTGTATACCTCTGTTTGGTATTGCTGAATAAGTATCAGCAGTTAAGTTATTGATAATACAAGGTTCAATGATCTGTAAGATAGCCCATTGACAAATTCTGTCAGGGAAATAAGGCAGTTTGTAAATTTTCCTTAACTTCTTACCGTCCTGTTTGTAAAACACTTCATAATCAGATGTTTTGTAAGTGTGGTTGATGAGCATTTCCTGAATCTGTTTCAGGTACTTGTCAGGGTCTTTGTCAATCTCCTGAACCTCTTTGTACCAACCTTTTCCTTTCTTTGCATGTTGGTGTGCTTTTCTTAAATTTTCAAGGTCATAAATCTTTTCATATAAGTGATCATAGCGTTTCATTCCTTGGTATTTGCATTGTCCGAATTTCAGTTAGCATTACTGCCCGGTAAATACGGTTGACCTTTCCTTATTGTTCGTAAGTAAGACGGTATTCCCGGTTGGGTTGTCTGCACCGCCTATTTTTCTGTTTTGCCTAGGGGCATGGTTGAAAGAACCGCACAGTATTATAGAAATAGCCGGATGTTTCCACCCGGCTATATGATGCATTTACTAAGTGACCCCTGATATTACGATTACGATTACCAACACTGTTATTAAGATTCCAATAGAAACTGCCTGCATTATCCCAATTATTCCAATTACTGCCTAATTGAGCAATATATTTGTTTTTCATGGTGTTCATTACAGGTAATAACAAACAATATCAGAGATTCTTTCAACCTTATATTTGATTTTAAGTTACATTTTTAAGCTGCCATTTTCTGCTTCCATGCAGCGATATTTGCGGTATATACAGCAGAATCTTTTGTTGGAATAAGTACCAAGCGACCCCCGACATAACGATAACGACCACCAACACCGTTATCAAGATACCAATAGAAACCGCCCGCACTACCCCAACTACTCCAAAAACCGCCCAATAGAGCAATTCTATATCCATTGAGATTTACAGTTATATAGGTGTAGTCACCAACAGGAAGTGAACTATTTCCAAGGCATTCAGAAGCAATAAATAACCAATCGCAAGTTGTTGAATACCCCATTGCAGAAATATAACCATTTGCGTTAGTTACTGTAAAACCTGCTGCTTCATAATTGCCTGTGTTCTTTGATTCAGCAAAGTTGAAGTCAGTGCAAATGTAAGGCTGACCGCCTTCCATTTTTCCGTTACCCCAAATATTGATACCATAGACAAACTTCCAAATGTTTCCCCAAGGGTTTTCTGTACCTCTCCAAGATACTGCAACTCTTTCATTTGCTGTTTCAGTAGTTCTTGTGTCACCTTTTGTATTGATCGTCTGTGTTGCTTTACCACTTCCATTACCAAGTTCTGATGTACTTCCTGTAAGTGATGAACAGTTATATGAACTATTATCTGATATACCTGCGACACCATAACCAACACCTGTCTGTGTATTCATCATACCAAGTTCAATGATCATCAACATCTGTCTTGCTGATACAGGTTTAATCAGATCACCGTGCCACTCTATACCACGGTTCTGTGCAAGTGCTTCAACGTTTGGTCTTGTCAGATTTTGAGATAAACCGGATGCAGGTTTTACACCTGCGATTGAACAGAATTTATCTGTACCGGTATTCATAACCTGTTCATCATTCATCAGGTAAGCACCGTTTCCGTCACCACCGTCTGCATCCCAAATAGAACCTTCAAATGCAGAATCAAGAATATAGTCAATCTCATTTCCTGATGCATCATAAAAAGCAGGATGCAGTCTAAAACCTGCCCGTGGTTTTTCTGACACATAGTAATTTGCTTTTCTTAAGTGGTAACCAATACCTGTGTCAATCGGGTCATATTCAACCGGGCAAACCAAATAATAGAATTTAGGCTGATAGACCATAACCTGACCCATTGAACCATCTTCTTTATAATCTGCATCACCGTACCATGCCACAATAGAACCATCATCTGCAACATTGCAGCGTTTACGACCACCAAACATTGAAAACTTGTCAAAGTCTGCACCCTTTGAAAGATTGGCTGCACCTGCAAGACGTTTGAAAGTCTTATTTTTATAATCGACCTGAACACCAACAATATCATCAGCGGTCAGACCTAAGTAAGCCCTCAAATCTGCTACTCCTGCAAGAATTTCCTGACTGTTGAAGTTCTCACTTCTTAATTCTTCAATGTTGAATGCTGCGGAAGTATTTTCTGCTACCAATGACTGCAATACCTGATTTGCATTAGTGACGGAAGCATCCAGTTTTGTTTTCGCTGTATTTGCCTGTGTAATGACTTCCGATAAATCCGCTTTTACCTTTCCGGCACTGGTAATCACATCCGACAACTGACTTTTTGCTGTGTTTGCTTCACTGATTGCTACATCAAGATTTTTCTTTGCGGTTGCTGCGGTACTGTTGGAAGTGTCCAACTGACCTTTAATCTGATTTGCAGCATTGATCACATCCTGTAAGTTTCCTTGTACAGTCCCGGCACTTGAAATTACCTTTTCAAGATTTGTCTTTGCAGTATTCGCACCGGAAATTGCAGTATTCACATTTTCCGTTGCTGTTTCAACTTTTGCCTTGGTACTGTTCGCTGTACTTGTGGCACTTTCCAAGTTTTCTCTTGCCTTTTCAGCAGTAGATGTTACTGCTGTCAAATTTGACTTCGCTATATTTGCGGTAGACGCTGCAGACTGTAATGCTTTCACAACTGCCTGTGCAGAGGTTACCTTTACATCAAAGTCAGCAACCTGATCTTTTACTGCATCCTTAGCGGCAATTATATCTTTCTTAATATCTGCATAGCTGTTATTGTCATCATTGATCTTTTTCAATGCATTGACAATGGAAGAACGGACTTCTTCCCCATATTCAGCCTGTTCAATCTGTCTGATATATTCATCAATGTTTGCCATGCTTATTCACCCTCTTTCACTTCATTTACAATATAGAGATCATACTTGCACTCCCATTTCGTACAATTCGCAAATTGCAAGTTGTAAATCTGTAATCTGTGTATTTGCATTCTCCAATGCTTCTTTTAATACCGTATTTTCTGTTTCTACTTCCGCAAGACGTTCTGCTGTTGTTTCTCCGACTTTTTCTATTGCTACACCGTAAATCCTCCCAATATATTCTTCGATTCTTAGCAATTTTGTATAATTTTCATATTCTTCAATTACCTGTTCTCGCTCGATGATTGTGATTTTCCGGCAGGCAAACTCGTCAGAAAATTTCTGTCTAAGTGTTTCCGGCGTCGTGTTGATCGCTTTAATCTGCAGTAAGCCTCCGATAATCTCTGCGGATTGTATTTGCATTTCTGTTGCATCGTTAAATTTTAATTTCATATCACTCACCTACTTCCATCTTCCAATAGTCACCCATTCAATCGCTCGGTCATAACTTGTCTGCTTAGCCTCTGACGATACGTTAAAGTGATTCGGTGTTCTATTATTGTTATTTCCACCACTGTCACCAACCCAAAGTTTGTCAATCAAGTTTCCGTTTCTGCCGGGTGTAAGGCTCACCCTATATCCAGCGTCACGATACGGAATCTGTAAATTTACATCAGACGTTGCGAGCGAAACTCTCCCGTGTGTAGTCGTCCCCCACTGCAAAAGAAATCCATTGGAAAATTTTATGTAACTGTCTCCGATCTCAGAAACATTGTCAGATAAACTTTTATATATAGTGGACATATTAATTAATAATGTTTTAAACTTTTTATCAACTGATGTAATATTTATACCGTTCAGTTTAACAGCATACATTACACATTCCTTTGTTGTTTCACCTAATAATATGTTCCCATCTACAGTTTCAGGTTCTTCCGGTACTTCATTTGTCTCTTTTCCTTTAATTACCACCAATTCTGCATTCTCTGTACCGGTATTCGATTTTTTGTACCTCATTACAATTAAGTCAATACGGTTTTTCCCTTGTGCTCCATTATCAATCGTTACAGTTGTACTATCATTAGGCGGTGTGTATATATGTCTACCTTGCATTATCGCATCACCATCATATATTTTTATTTTATTATTACTTTGTATTTCTGCTTTAAATTTATTTCCAGATTCTAATACAAAGAATCCATCTCCAAAAATATTTCTATACAGAGACCCGTCCGCTTCGGCAGATACTGGTTTCCCTGTATCGCCTGTATTCAATTGTACTCCCATTATTTTTCACCAACCTTATACGTTATTGACATTGTATCATTTTTGATTTTTATGATTTCTGCATTCACAGTTTCTTTCAGTTCTATTTTTGTAATTCTATTTTTCCCACCGACTATGTCACCAACTGTCACATCCAGTTTTTCAAACACTGCTGAAATACTATTACGACTTTTCAAATCTTCAAGTTTTTCAATTCCATTTGCTTCAAGTTCTGACTCCGATTCTGAATTACCGTAATCGTATGTTTCTGTTATTTCTTGTAATCCTGTAAAATGTTGCGTTTTTCCAATATTTCCCAAATTATCTACATACAAATGTATGATTACTCTATCTTTCAATTCTCCACCACCAAGGCAAATCAGATGATTTACACCGCCTTGATTAGTTTCCATTATGACTTTCATTCCATAATCATCTGAATATTCATACTTTTCAGACAAATCCATTATTGGCACTGCTTCAATGTTAACCATTCCGTTTTTCATTGTGATTAATATTTTCGCTTTGACTTTCTCTAACATTTTTTTATTCCTGTATATGCATCTATGTAACGCTCAAATTGATAATTTTGTATAATTATATTTGATTTAATTGACGGCACATTAAAAAAATCAAATAAATCAATTTTTTTAATGATTTCTCTCAATATATCATTTGCGTCACCACTAACAGTGTAATAATCTTTTCCGGCATCCACACATAATATTTTTTTCTGTAGTATTCCGCGCCAGCTTCTTCCACTGTAATATACAATTTCTTTTTCTGTATCTATTTTAATTGCGTCAACAATGCCACCGTATTCCGTTCCATCCACATACCAAATAGATTGTTCTGTCATACAATTATTTTTTAAGTTCATTTGTAGTTCAAAATCATTTTCATTGCCGATGTCTAAATCAATACTATACTTTCTTAACTCTCCCAACGGTAGTTTATTTTTATCTGTGTAAATTACCACGGTGGTTCACTCCTCTTATCTAACAAAATTAAATCAAATCCAAATTTTCCATTCCAAGATATAAATTGTGTTCCAGTTTGTATTTTTTCAAAAATATAACTTTGTTTTTGTGCTGACCAAAAAACATTTTCTGTGTCCCCATTTTGCTTTATGATTAGAATGGTCTTTTCATACGAATTTATTTCTAAGCGCTCATTACTTGCGAGTGATACATTTACTTGATACGTATTTTCCCCTATCATAATCAATGGATTTGTTGTACTACCGTATATTCGTAATATAAAGTCAGATGGTACTATGCTAGTATTGATTATTGAATCTAATACAGATTGATTAGAATATCTATATGGATATAAATATGGATATTTTTTTGTATGACCATTTACATATGAACCTGTTTCATTTTTTGTAAATTGGTATGTTTTTTCACGAACCCAATCGGGACTATCCGAAATAAATATTCCATCTATCTCTATATACTTTTCTGTCAAATACCATCTAGTTTTTTTCGATGATATAAAATAACACTTAAAATGATAATCATTGATTATGAACTTTCCAAATATATTCGAAAGTACATCTTGCTCAAATACCTCAAAAATCTTATTTCTTTTTTCTATCCCTTTTTCTTTTGTTTCTGCACAAATGATGATTTTTACTTTCTTTTTCACAACACCTTTACGAAAATTTGTAATTTCGTCATAGTTTGTATCATATGACCATTCATAATCTCTCATATCACTCGATGTTAAAAACAAACCGCCTGAACCAAATTCAAGAACTTGGTTCAGATGGTTTACATAAACAGCCTTATCCAGCATATTTTTTCACCAACCTTATAATTTCACGATTGTCAAATTCAAATTCAACATGATTCACTAATACATCAATCAACATATCTTTATAACCACCACCGATTAGCCAATCTAACAAAATGCCCAACATTTCTATCAATTTACTGTCGCTTGAATTTGTTCTTACTGCATTTTGAATCATGTTCATCAAGCTTTCTGTTCCTACAACTGTTTCACTTCCAGCTTCTCCACCTGCAAGAAATTTACCAGTTGATGGATTAACTCCAAATACTGTAGGCTTATTCATAATCATACCGTCATCCATAGCTTTTTTATACCATTCGATACCAAACTTCGGTACGGATGGTGGATCAAGGCTAAACTTACCTGAAATTTCAAAATGTGGTAATTTGAGTTTTGGCAAAGACCAATCAAAATTAAAGAAACTTTTAATCTTGTCAATCGCACTTTTTACAATGTTCTTTGCACTTTCAAAAATGCTGCTGAACTTTGACTTGATTGATTCAAGCACCCTGGACACAACCGACTTTGCTGCATTCAGACCACTAGAAATTGTGGACTTGATACCGTTGATCACGTTGCTGACCGTAGACTTAATACTATTCCAAATATTACTAAATACTGACTTAATGCTGTTCAGTATATTTGAAACAATGCTTTTTGCCACATTTAATACATTTGAAATAATCGTCTTAATCGCATTAAGTACCGTTGTAACAATGGATTTAATAGCATCCCATATTGTAGAAAATATGGATTTTATACCATTCCATACACCTGACCAATCCCCTTTGATTGCTGCGGTAATCGTCTGAATGATCTGCTGAATTACCGTCATAACAGTACTGACAACAGTTTTGATTACTTCAAACACCGTTTGTATCACAACTTTGATGTTTTCAAAGTGTGTAGTAAACAGGGTTTTTATGGCTTGAACAATCGGTGAACTTGAATTATAAACTTCCGTAATCTTGTCTACAATCCATTGAAAAGCCTGCATCAATCTATCACCGATAGCAGACACCAATTCCCCAACTGCTGTTATGATCGCTTCTATATACGGTCTTAAAAATTCAAACGCTGCTGTTACATTTGTTCTTATCCATTCAGCAACACCGTTCACAATATTCCTGAATGTTTCAAAATGGTTATAGCAGTATATGACACCTGCTGCCAATGCTGAAATAGCCGCTACGATTGCAATATAAGGTGCCAACATAGCAGCAGTAGCAGCTACATCAGCCCATTTTGCAGCAATTAAAGCCCCCAAACTCGACACTTCCGCTGTGTTCATAGCTGATTTTATAGCCTGTACTGCATTTTGTATTCCAATAGCAGTAGTCAGAATACCTATAACGGCAGCCACCGCCATGATAACCCCCTTGTATTGATTAAACCAATCAATCATAGCAGGAACTTTATCTGATACACTTTGTACCGCACTAGCCATTTTCTTAACAATTTCAACAGCAAGTGGTAATACATTCTGACCTAGAACAGCCTGAAAATCAGACCATGCCTGTTTTAAGTTTCCGGTTTGGTTTGTCCAAGTGTCAGATTCACGTGCTGCCTGTCCTAATGCCCCGGATGCTTTGTTTGCATCTTCTACCATTTGCAACAAGGTCAACTGTTTTTGTGCTTCTGACAAATCTTGGAATGACTTACCATATAGCCTGTTTGCAGCTTCATTCCTTGTTACTTCCGTACAGGAAAGACCAAGGGCTGAATCATTTTCATAATTCCCTTTCAAGAAGGACTGTAATGATTCTGTTGTTTCTTCCAGTGAACGGTCATAGAACGCTGCACTATCCGCAACCGCTACCATAGCACGATCAGCAAGCCCCAGTGCGTTTGATGTGTCCATTCCAGTTGTTTTTGCAAAGGCAGCTATCTGTGTGTAACTGCCTTTCATTCTGTTCACCTGAATACCAGTATTATCGGCAATTCCTGTCAGGGACTTTTTCGCCTGACTTTCCATATCACCGAACACCTGTGAAAACTGTGAAGATGCTGCATTTGCATCAGCGGCGGCATTGATACAATTTAGACCAAAATCCTTAATCTTATCCGCTGCAAAATAGGTTGCTACTGCTGTACCTATTTTCTTAAATGCACCGCTGATCTGATTTTCTGATTCCTTTGCCCGGTCTGTTGTATCGTCAATCTGTTCGTTTGCATCAGCATTTTGTATTGCTATTGTACCGAACAGTTTAAATAATTCCATTCAATATATTCACTCCTTTCGCTATTCAGGAATGAATGTGTTCATCATATTCCAAGATTCATTTACTGTTGTTTCAAGTCCTTTCTTAGAAATAGGTGGTTGTGGTTTTACAGACTGCTTAAAGTCCTCAAATGATTTATCAAAAACTTTTGCAAGGAAATATTCCCATTCACGTTCTTCTTCGGTTACATCCCAAATCATATTTACAAATTCAGATAATTCATCATTATTTACAACCTGATCAAGTAATAAAAAAGGACTTGCGTATCTGTGAAATACCAAGTCCATAAACTTTAAATCTCCTATTTGACTAATCTTGAAACAGCCTTCATAAAACCCACAAATTCTTTTCTTTTGAATACATCAACAACCAATTCAAAGAACACATCCATAGGCAGAATTGCAACTTCATCTTTTGTTCTTCCGATCAGTCCGGCAATAAAGGCAAATACTTCTTCTCCTGCATCCGGCAAATGTTCAAGAACAATATCTACAATTTTAAGAACAACGCTGACACCAACAATTTCAGCTAAATCTTCCATACTCTTTTCTTCACCGTTTTCTGAAAAAGTATCTGTAATTGCTTTGATTTCTTCCGGCTCAAAACATTTACCAAAATCTTTCAGTCCGATCTTACGAATAATTTTCGTCATAGGGAAAATGTCCCTTGCGTTTAACGGTCTGATTTCATACATTTTAGGTTCAGCCTGTTCAATCGGTTCTGTTACCTGTGCTGGTACTGTCTGTGTAATCGGTGACGCATAAGCACCTACACCAAACTGCTCAACTGCCTGTGCTGCTGTAACATTTCCCTGATTCATCATTCCATTCATTGCTTCATTCATGCTCATAGTCCAAAATCCTCACTTTCTTATTTGCTTCTTTTTCTTCTTCCTGTTGCTTTCGGCTCTTCTTTTGGTTCTTCTTCTTCCTCAACAGGTTCACTTTGTTCAGTTGGTTCAATTTGTTCAATGTCAACTGAATTTTCCTCAACAGGTTCTTCTTCCTGTTCTACTTCGGTAATCTCAATCAAACCACCAACCCTCACGATTTCATTTACACGTTTTACTGGCAAGTCCAATTCATCACCTATTCTGTACAGTTCTTTTGTGTATCTGTCTGTAAACTCATGAATTACTTTTACTTTCAAAGTCAATAACCCCTTTCTTATGCGGATGGTGTTGGATAATAAATCTTATACGGTAATGTGGTCAAATCTCCACCTATTTTCTGACTACATCTAAAGGTGTATTTACCAACACCTGCTTCTTTGTTTTTACCTTCAATGGATAATCCACTTGTACAAAGTGCATTGTCCATAATTACAATAATCGGTCTACCTGTGAGGGTCTTACCAACGAATGCGATATTATCCCAATAATCACCCTTCTCAATGTTTGATTTGGATGTAATCACACTATACCCTTCAATGTCACTATTTGCAGACTGACCAATTACAGATGCTTTGATGATGTCCGGGGTCAATTCTACAAAATTGATTTCCATATTTGCAGTTTCACCCTGTTTTACATCTAATTCAGCAACAGCCACTAAAGCACCGTCTACTTCCACCTGTGCAACTTCCGGCACGATCTCAAACTTAGAGCCGCCACTTGTCGCACCAACAAGGGATTCTGCAAAGTTCCATTTTTTTGTTCCGGCACTATCAAACGTCAAACCCTTATGAATTGTACCTGCACCAAAAGGGATATTACCCGGTGTTTTCTCTGTAACACCACTTGACTTAAATTCTGCCCCTAATGCTTCTGCCATTTTTATACCACCTTCCATAATTTTATATCTAAGTTAATTTGTATCTTATAAAGTTCAGCTTCTCCCGTAGGCACATAAAAAGCTGTGCTATAAAAAATTGCAACAACTGAACCACTATTCAGCGTTGCAATTTTTCCATTTACCGGGTGAAACTCTTTTTCAATTTTTCCCCTCATTCTTTCTAAATTTAACCGGGCATCTTTCCCCCGGCAGAATCCAGTCAAAATGAAGGTCTTTTCTTCTTCATTGTTTTCTAAAATCGGTTCAAACTCATTGTATTCCCCAACAAAATAAGGGTAGGTAACGGTTTGTGTCCACTCTAAAAACTCATATGGTACACCAACCTTTTCTAGTTCTGTACTCATAAAATTTAAAACTTCTTCCATTACCTACCCCCCTATCTTGCTTCTTAATATATCAGCATATCTTTTTATCAGTTTGTTTTTTAATGCGGTGAAAGCATTGTGCATTGGTCTGTTCGGCGTTTTACCTTTTGTGAAATAAAATTCACCCTTTGGTGCTTGATACACCCAACCACCTTTCCTACCATCACCATGTAATGCATATTCACCTGTTCCAAATTCTTCCCAAATAGCATTTTCAATGTTGCTTCCAACTTGTCCATACTGTTCACCTGCCATAAAACTACCGCTGATGTTATACTCATATGAACCTTTGGTTTGACCTGTATCAACTCTTGAATTTCTTTGTGTTCTTGCTTGTAGTTCTCCACACGCTTCATGTAAGAACGCTTCACCTGCATCAAATAATGCTTCTTTTACTTTCAATCTGTTATCTTCAAATTCCAACGGCATACTACTGACCCCCTATGAATCTAAGATAAATTTCAAGATGTTCATTCATGTTCATTGGGTTATCAATCAAGAGTATTTCATATACTGTACCATGAATTACCATTCTTGCATTTTCAGATGTCACATCAACAATACTTTCCTGTTCATCTTTGTTGATGATTCCAGTAAGGAAACTAAATGGATTCCATACCCATTTAGTTGACAAGGCTTTCAGACTTGTAAAATCACATAAGAAAATATGTGTACTTTCTTGAATCTTAGCATTAAATACATTGTGTTTCGAATCACCTGTCGATAAATCTAACCATCCTTTTAAAGATGTACAATCTACCCATTCGATTTCATACGCACCTATGCTATTTTTAGCCCCTTTACTTTTTACCTGTAATAATGCATAAATGTTACCGCCAATACTCATATAATCAAAATCTAGCCTTTATATAAGGCTTTAAGAAACCAAGTAGGGTAACAGGATAACCCATAACCTGATTATTTGCATCCTGATCAAAATAAGTTACGCTGTGTCTTGACAATGTTTCTGATTTAATGCCTGTTTTTGGTCTGTTTTTCACATCCCATTTCAGCATTTCAAGAACACCTGCTTTAATATCAGCCGGATATTCAACCTTAGTCACTAAGTTATCAGGATGGTGGTATAAATCCCCATTCACCCTGATAAAATCATTCCCTATTTCTGTAATGGTGTACAGTCCATCATTCACACAAGATTGTGAAATTTGGACTGTATCATTTACTTTTAAATAGTCAGATGTTCCAATGATGCGGTTTCCCCGGCTTTCTGCACGAAACCTCACAAACCGATTCTGAAAATTGTTATTAGTGTACGCTCTGATCATTAATTCAGCAGCGTTCAGTTTGTCAGCAATAACGGATTCAGTCTGTCCAAAAAATTCAGGCAGTTTCATCACTTCATCAACTGCAATAATCATCAGATCACCGTACCTTTCTTTATGCCATTACTGCACCGACTTTAGACTTAATCAGACCCATTTTTACATTCTTAGGGTTAAACTTCAACGCATAGTTGGAAGAAGTACCCAGTTCTGCAAATGTAGGGGATTCTTTTGCAATTTTATCTACTGCAAGAGAAAGACCGTTTGGATGCAGCACCTTACCCTGTTTGGTATAGAACTTGTCAATACCTGCGGAAGTTTCAGGGTCATAGTTTGTTGTGTACTGGTTTTCATAATTCTTTTTATCGCAAGATAAGAAAGCACCTTCGCCAAACAGATAAGTGCTGTAAACTGCATCTGAACTTTCACCTGTAACGGTAAATCTGTCGGTTACCAACACGTGCTTACCTGCAATTGTAGGAAGTGTAATTTCTTTCTGAATCACACCATCAACAACATATTTGTCATAATCAACCATTTCCATTTTCTTGTACTCTTTGAAAATCATGGAGTGCATAACCATCAAACCGAGACCACCTGCCATATCACCAAGTGCTGCCTGTTCTGCATCATAAATTGTACCTGCTTCAATGGACTTAGTACCCAAATCAAGTACATGATCTTTAAGTTCTGCCACACTCATAACTGCCTGTGCAATATTCATCAATTCTCTTTCCCAAACCTGATTATAATATCCGGCAATCTTATTTCTGATCAGCGTCATAGGGTCAGCACCCGTCAATTCTTTTGTAAAGTCCTTCGCCTGAAATGCTTTCATTCTCTGAATCAACATACAAGTCTGCTTGTCACCGCTGATCTCAACAGGTGTGTTGTTCGTCATACCATCATTGTTCAGAGCTTCCATGTTATCTTCAAACGCATCCAATGGTTTGTAAATCGGAATAGTGGCAACATTACCTTTTTCACCAATCAAATCCATGATTGAACTATCCTGCTGCACAATGCCGGAAAGAATGATAGGGGTAGCCCAATAATCCGCTTCCTGCATCATTCCGGCAAAAACTTCTTCATCAAATTCAAATCCACCGAAATTACCTGTTCTTGGCATATTCTTTCACCTTTTTAACCTTTCTTAATGTGTATTTAACTGTTTAAACAGTTCCGGGTTTTCCTGTTTCAGTTTCATTCTTTCGTTGTAACCCATTTTCAAGAACTGCTCTTTTGTGACGGTCTTGTCTTTACCACCTGTCGGTAAATTATTTTCAAGAATCCGTCTATTACCATTCTGCTGCTGATTACTGCCGGATGCTTCAAACATGGCAGGATGCTGTGTTTTTAATCCTGAAATAAGGTCATCTTCACCCTTGATTTTTCCATCATCACCAAGTTTTACTTCACCCTTTTCTTTTGCTTTGAAAACCAAATAGTCAACATCAACTGCCCCGGCAGCTACCAAAGCAAATTTCAATGCATTTTCTGTTTTCAGATCAGCATTTTCCTGTTTTAATGTTTCAATCTCTGATTCATAATCAGTAATTTTCTGCTGCAAACCTTCATCTTTCCCGGTTGATTTCTTTAATTCTTCAATCAGGTTGTTGGCTTTTTCCAGTTCGGAAGTTTTCCAGGATAAATCCGTTTCAAGGCTTGTGTACTTATCCTTACTCACATAAGCACCGTCTGTCAGATTGGCTAATTTAATCTGTTTGTCCTTATTCGCTTCATCCCCGTTAAATTCGTTGATTTTTGAAATAAACTGGTTATACACTTCTTCACCTAAGATTGCTTTTAAAAATTCCATGTTTTTCTTCCTTTCTTTTCTGTTACGTTTTTATATGTGGTGTCACCACGAACAGACAACAGTTTATATCCCATGTTGCAAGGGTTATTTCAGCAGCAGTTTAAACGTCATAAGCCTTTTTCGGACAAAATAAAAGCACCCTTTTCAGGATGCTTTAAAAACAACTATTTAACCCATAGATGGGAGATAAATCGGATCACCTTAACCTTTCTATGGCTCAATTCGATCAATGCAATACTCAACCGCACAAGTGTGTTCAATCTTACACCCTCTGTACAATTCCCACCCGGTGCAAAAATAAGCCACATCAGCAGTAGCAAGTAATTCAAGTGATTTTGCTAAATACCAAAGTGGTTTTGCGTCATGTGGGGCTTCTTTGAAAAATGAATCAATAACTTCTACATCTTCACCAATCATTTCTTTGGCTTCTTTGATTGCTCTTTCTCTTTCAGCAAGAATCTGTTCATCTGTCTTATCTCTCATTGGTTGTGAAATAAACAGCCTTTTCATATTATTATCACCCCTTTCAGAACTCATATAATCGCCATATAGACAATAAAAAAGCACTAATGATATTTTTATCACTAATGCTTTTATACTCTGTCTTTGAAGAAGTCAGCCCATTCAGGATTTTCTTCATCAAATATTTCCTTTTGTTTAGGTGTCAGGTTGTGTGGATAATCTCTGAACATATTGAAAATATTCTTTTTATCGAAACTAAACAACCATTCACCGATTTTATCAGGATTATCAATCCACCAAATCTGATCGGTTGGGTCATTCTTATAAAATCTGTTATTTGACACTTCCACCAACCCCTTTCATTTGAGAATCAACACTTGTATTTATATATCCAAGTATCGCTTGTAACTCTTCTGAATTTTTTGCTTCGTCTACATCAAACATATACGCTTCATAGTCCCATCCTTTTTGAGTAGCACCAAATCTATATGATAATGTATGTCGAACATTGGCATTAAAATTTATCCATCCGCTATTAGTTGCAGACTGTAATTCTAAATATTGAAGAATACCATCATGTTTTCTAACAATTGCTGCGTGTCTACCACAAACAAAATAATATTCCTTTCCTTCCTCAACTTTTGCTAATAATTTCTTTCCGGCTGTGGCAGTTGCCCTTGCTTTTTCAGAAATTTTTGTAATTCCCGGAAGGTCTGCAATTTCTTTTAGATTGTAGTTGTTGGAAAAGAAGTTTTGACTTTCTCCACCTCTAAAATCTAACACATTTAGTCCACCCTTTTGACCAATATAAGCTAATCCAAGGGATGTACATGAACCTGATGTTTTATCACCACCTGCAAGTGCTTTTATCATTTCTTCTTCACTTACTGGTTGCTTATGCGGTAATACCTTATTGTATAAAACATTTAATTTATCACACGCTTCTTTAAATCTTTTCAAAGTTGGGTGACTGTTAAAAACTTCTTCAATGTTCGTTACTTCTTTTGGTATCTTCATTGTATCAGCATTTTTAGGTAACTTCAAATACTTCTGCTTAAATTCTTCAAAGTCTTTGGTCTTATCCAGTCCAAAGTATGCAGCACGTTCTTTCAATTCATTCAGTTCATCTTCATCCAAAGCCCACCTTGCACGTTGCAACAGGCAGCACCGACAGTTACAATCTTCTTTTGGTTTCCCAAAGTGCCCCGGTGCAGATGCAGTCATTCCCTCAATCTCAAAATCTTCATCTAGTTCCCTGATCTGACCATCCAACATCCTATGATGTGGTCTTGTCCTACGGTCAAGGGTACTATCCCATTGTTTTAGAACATCTGCACCTTTTCCCTTTGCCGCAAACTGACCATCAAGGGCTGACCGTTGTTGTATGCGGTGTCCTTCTGTACGGGCAATCAGAATAGCACGGTTGTAAGATTTATTAAAAGGGCTATTCATTCCCTTTGCAATCTTCCCGGCTATTTCATTCCACGTTGAACCGTTCGCAATTCCCCTTGAAAGTTCAGCCCTGATTGAACGCTTTAAATAATTTACATCTTCACCTAACCGGGCATACAAACCTTTTGACAATTTACTGTCAGTCTGCAAGGCTTTTACTACCTGATTCTGATTAACAGGAACAATTAAGGGTATTCCTTGCTTTGTTAAATCATACATTACACCAATATATCCATTGTGATAGGATTTTTGCAAATAATCCGCAATAGAAGTAAATTCTTCTGATTGCAGATTATCAAGAATACCTTCAAGCTGTTTCTTCAAGGCTTCCTGATACTGTTTCTGATAAATGATGCTTTGCAGGTTTTCAAGGTCAGTCCGACTTGAAAGTTCCATGATTTTCTTTTCGCAATCATTCCGGGCTTGACCATAAACCCTTTCTAATAATTTAATCAGATGTTTTTCTGCATTAAGATGTGCCTGTTGTACTTCCTTCTGCGATTTGTTCACCAGTATCACCACCTTCGTCATCAGGTATCAATCCATCAAGATCATTCTGAACTTCTTCCACCTTAGCGGCTTCATCATCAGGTAACTGGTCTTTTATTTCTTCATAGTCAATATCAAGCACATCACAAATGTACTGAATAACCAAATCATCACCAAACACATTGACCAATGCCAATAACATATTGATTTCAACATTCTTTCTGTTGGCATCTGTCAGTTCATTCTGTTTATTTTCCTGTTCATTACTCATTACCTCATGGGTAAATTCAAAATAAACATCTGTGATTTGATAATCTGTACCATTCTGCTGATTGATTTCATCAATGCAGACTGTCACAATCTTACGCAAGAATCGTTTGATATTTCTTTCAAGATGCTTGCATCTAAGATCAAGTAAAGAGTATGCAGCTTTAATTGCAATATTGGTTGTTGCGGAAGTATCTTTCAGACCTGACATATTCAGTCCCATACCAAAACGATATATGTTCTTTTCATCCAGTTCCATTTTTACCTTCCGGGCTTCATAAGGTACATCAATCGTGTGTACTTCAATCCCACCTTCTGCACCAACCCCTACAATTTTCTTTGTTTTCAAGTTCTGCTGCAATTCGTCAAGATTATCCCCTTCAAACCCCTTAACTGCATAAAGTGGATGGTCAAAATCAATCAGGTTATTGGATAGACTACTTGCCATCAAATCATAATCATCAATCAAATCTTTTACTGGTTTCAGATTACTAATCTGCTTTTTATTGTTATCTAACCTGAAAAAAGGAAGAAAACCCAATGAATCAATGTAAGTCTGATCTGACTTATCCCCATCAACTTTATACAAAATATGTGGTCGTGGGTTCACATCAATACTTGTATCTTCTTCAATTTCTCCCTGATCAGATTGAACATAATAATAAACCTGTTCATCATCCCAATCCATGATTTTCTTCTGTTGGTGACCTTCCTTGTCTACTCTGTCAACATACCAATACAATACATGGGCTTTATTATCAGATGCAAACCGGGCTTCTACTTCTACAACACCAATACTGTCTGCACACGTAAATTTTAACTTATCGGATGCATCTTTCATTGCATACATATAAGCAAATCCCTTTGTCTGACAATCTGTGATTGTTCCTGATAGTTCGTCAATGAAATCATCATTGTTATTGAATCTTGCATCAAGTTCAGTCTGTAATTCAGGAATATCCGAGAACACAAAACCATCATTCCCTGAAAGTGTGTATTGTGTACCCTGTTCTACCAACTCTTTAAAGAATGGGTGTGCTATTTTCACGTTTGCCCTTGCCTTATCTTCCACAAGTTCACCATCAGCATTGTAATAAAACAATCTTAAATTTTTAATGTCGTGGTCACCATCAAAATACCTTTCACCCATTCGGGCAAAATGCTTTTTCGTGGATGCGGCATCTTCATCAATAAATAATTTAATTTCTTCGGTTGTCAGCAATGCCAATCACCCCTTCCATAATCTGATCTGCAAGGTTTATAATTCCATCACCATGAACACCAAAGAAATCACACATCTGTTCTTCACCTTCCACTTGATTACCATAGGAAAATTGAAAAGCGTGTACCAATTCATGAATGATAGTAGACCTTGCTACTGATTTTGATAGTCCTGATCTGATATTGATTACCTGCTTATCATATTCACATAATCCCAAATTATAGTGTTCTGCATCAGGTGTCATTTTTTTCTTACTACCATCTGTCAGTTTCACTTTCCAAATATCATTATGTATTCTAATGTTCATAGTTTCATACCTCATACTAAATAATCCATTTACCGCCTTTGTTGATGTACTTCTCTAATGCATACCGCATAGCATCCATAAGATGATTGAAGTCATCAATAGGTTTATTTAATTTATTTCCAAACTTATCCTTGTCCCATGTGTAGTTACTAATTTCTGTCAGGAAATTCACACACCGGGGATGAATAATAATTTCAAAGTCCTGAATAAACTGAATACCGCTGTTAATACTGTCCTTACCTTTTTCAGCACCTTTGACCCTAAGACCATAACCCTTTAACTGATCAATAGACTTTGGTTCTGCTGAATCCGCTGTGATTCTTTCCTTTGCATAGCCCATATCAGTGATGTTCTGATATATTCGCTCATTGGAAAGACCTGCACTATACATTTCATCCCAAACAAATATTTTTTTGTTCTTCGTGTCAATGAATCCACAAAATAATGCAGATGGGTCATTTGTATAACCAAAGTCAAGACCAAAGGCTGAATCAATCTTGTATTGCTGCCTGATCTGTTCCAGTGTAAAGGCTTCTTCATGCCAATTCTCATATACAAGACCATCAACAATACCCCAATCACCAAGACCTGCCACTGCATAACGTCTTGGGTTCTGTTTCCGCATGGTTTCAAAAACCTTTAAGTCTGCCTTATCTAACCATTCATTGCACTTGTAATTGGTTGTAAGTGCAAGGGTTTCATCATCAGGGTTATCAAAAAACCGTTTCTTCAACCAATGGTGTTCATTCCAAGGGTTGAATGTTACGGTGATCTGCTTGAACAGGTCTGAACCTTCCGGGATTGCACCACGAATAGATTCATCAAGCATATTGAAATCATCTTCACTGCTGATCTCATAGGCTTCTTCAATCCACATCCAACACAATACACCCTGATCAACAGTGATTGATGTTACTTTCAGTGGGTCATCCAGTCCTCTGAAATAAATCTTTTGACCTGTTGGCTTATACGTCATTTCAAGCGGTGATTCTTTTATGTCCCAAAAAGCATCAACACCAAGTCGATGTATAGCCCATTTCAGTTCAGTAAAACAGGAATCCTTTAGTGTTCTGTAAGTTTTTCTGACAACTAAGGTATTCGCATCAGGGTACTTCATCATATTGGTGATGTACCATAATGCTGTAGTCTTTGACTTCTTAGATGCACGTGAACCTTTGACTGCCCGGTATCTACCTTTCCACCGCCAAAATGTACCGTAACCCTTACCGACTACTTCCGGCAGCTTAATATTCAACTTGCCGGATTTATTTGGTTTGTAATCTTCCGGGTACAGAATAAACTTCTGATACCCAAACACATATTGACTTGTGGGTTGTCTGTGCTTAGTCCTCAAGATCATTAGCCCCCGTAATAACAACAGGCTGTGTAATATTCACATCAAGTTTATCGTTCCACATACCAAGATGCTTTCCAAGCAGTTCAAGGGCTTTTAGTTTGGACGCAACCTTGACTTCACGCTCTACGCTACCACCATACTGATTGTCAGATTCTTTGTATTTTATCCCTTCAACACAAGCAAGATCGTCCCTTGTTGCATTTGGGAGAATTTTACCTGTATCTGTATCAACAACATCCTCAATATTCACAAAAGCAATACGTGCAAGTTCTAAAACAACCCTGTCCTGATTGACCCCTGTTCTTTTAGAACGTGCTGCCATTGCTTTTGAAATAGCTTCTTGAACCATAACATTTGATAACAAACGTGATGATTGTTCCTGTGCTGTTTTTACTGAATACCCTGCCCTGATAGCTGCTTGTGTACCGTTCAAGTCAGTCAGGTATTCTTCTACAAATCGTTGTCTTTGTTCGCTTAACTGCCTTTTCGCCATCTGATACACCGCCTTTCTACCGTTTTATAAACAAAAACTGCTGCAAGGTAGGAGGTTCACCGGGTGAAAAGTCCGGCTATAAAGCACCCTTGCAGCAGATAGACAATAAGCAAAATAAAAAATTGCAGGTTATTAATATGAAATAACCTGCACAATTTCATTAGTTTACATGATAGCCTTAAAATAAAGATATTTCAACATACATGATGTGGCAACAAGTGGCAAAAAGTGGCATTTATAGGAAATATGTTAAATTTTTATGTGTTTCTTCAAACGCTGCAAGTGCCTTTTTATGTACATCACGCACAAAACGATATGATTTCTTCATTTCAGCAGCAGTAATTTTTAAACTTTTTTGTTGAACATAAACCCTGTACAACACTTTTATGTAATCTACTTGATGTAATTCCCTGATTTCCCTGATAATCTGTTCTTTTGCATCAACAAATTTATCTATTTGTGCATTAATGTGTGCATCAAGTTCAGTATAACGTACAACGTCAGAGCATAGTCTATCACCGACAGCAGAAGTTTGTACACGTTCCTTGCTGTAATCAATACCGCCTGTACTCATAGCATTTAGTTTCATTTCTGATAATCGTTCTATGTCCTGATTGATAGCTTCATCTATTGTTCCTAACTGACTAAGGTATTGTTCAGCAGTCAAATATTTCTTTTTTTCGCTCATTTTTACCTTCCTTTCTAAAAAGTTACGGTTCAGTTACAGTTAAAAATATACTAAAATGTACTGCAAAGCCTTGATTTTATTAGTGGTTACACATGGTTACAGTTACACTTAAATTCTATACTCTTATATTTTTACTTTTTACACTATACTATAACTCAATAAAAAGTAAAAATATAAAGAATTTAATTTTAACTGTAACTACTGTAACTATCGTATAAATAAAGGATTTTAACTGTAACTTAAACTGTAACCATGTGTAACTTGAACCGTAACCACTACAACCGCAATACTCTTTGGTCACCCGTTTTTATTCTTTTCTTCCAACGCTGCAACTTATATTGTTCTGACTCTTTTGTGTCAATACCGTCATAGGAAGAATCCATAATTTTCAGCAGTAACCGTACATCCCCAACTTCTTCAACAAAATTTTGGTAAGCATCTTGTTCTGTGACTGGTGTAGGATTTTCTTTTCTGATTATTCTGCTCAATTTCAAAGATGTTTGTGCCAGTTCTGCACATTCTTCTGCAAGCTGTTCTAAAAGAGCAGCTTCACTAATCTGATCAATAATTTCTTTCATCTGAATATTCTCCCTGATTTCTTGTGTTTTAAAGTTACCCTTCCGACAATCTCAAACCCGGCAAGGTCTACAAGTAGTCGAAAAGACTGTATGACTTTGTGGTTCAGCTTGTCAATGTCTTGTTCTTCTCTCTTCACGTGTCCCATTGCCACACCTGCGGTTGGGTCAACATATCCTTCACAATTTTTATATCCCATATTTATCAATTCCTTTCCAAAATATTATTTATGATTACTCTAAACATTTCTTCAAATATAGGTACAACTATTGAATTTCCGGCTTGATGATATAACGTCCTATTCATTCTTCCCGGCTCAACTTTACAAGTTGATTCTGCCTTATAATAATCTTCATCAGAATATCCCATTAACCGCCAACATTCCAATTCTGTCAAGTATCTGTATTTTTCATTACCACAGTCAATAACCTGTGCCGGAGTTCTATCCTGTCTAGTAGTAATTGTATTTGCGTAGTCTTTAATAATCGTTGCCCTTCTAATTCCTTTTTTACCGATTGAATTATATACGCTTGGTTGTGTAACCATATAACAATCAGAAACACTACCTGATTCAAGAAAAGTAGAAAGGTGTCGCATAGGTCTTTTACGCATTAAGTTAAAATCAAAAGGTTGATCATCTAAAACCGATACAGTAAAACATCTTTTACGTGCCTGCGGTATTCCATAATCACGTGCATCTAATATCTTATAACTATTTGTGTAGCCTAGACTTTTCATGTAATCTAAATAGCGATTGAAATTATGAACCATGTGCTTTGATACAACATTCTTGACATTTTCCCATATTACGACAGTTGGTTTCCATGCTCCCATTTGCTCAATGATGTGTACTGTTTCCCACATTAGTGATGACCTTGTTCCTGAACCTTCATCCGCACCTTGCCCCTTATTGATTCTTCCACCTACTGCGGTCGCTTTCCCTTGGTGTCCTGCAATACTAAAGTCCTGACAAGGTGAACCATGAATTAAAATATCAGGTCGTAGATTCCACCCAACAACAGTCTGTGGACAATATGCAGATTCCTGTTCAAACATTGCATTGTATGATCTTACTGCCTTTTCATCAATTTCCACATAATCAATAGATTTTACCGGGACACCCATATTTTTTAATGCAACTCTTGGTGAACCAATTCCACCAAACAATTCAAGAATTTGTATTGTGTCCTTCACTAACTTAATCACCTCTTATCATGTTATCCCATTCACAATCATGTTCCTGATATAATAAATCAGAATCAAGTAACCGCAAAACACCGTTTTCTATTTCCGGGTATGCTTCATACTGCATGATTTCTTTGTTGGTTCTGTCATATAAAATAACTGTCATAGGTTCAGTGAACTTTGGACTATTCACTGAACCTAGAACATAAGCACCAAAAAACATACCTATGACTGCTATCCATTTCAATTTATTTTTCATCTTCATCACCTTGCACTTGTAATTTATTTCTTGGACAATTATCACAATCACCATAGGATGCACCAAAGCAGCCATAACAGTTATAGCAAACATCTTCTTTTTTCTGAATTTCAGCGTTTTTTCCTGCTATACATAAGGCAAGGGTGGCAACACCTACTGCACCACCAATTAAAAGAGAAATAACACTAACAATCACATAACTCATAATCTCACACCTTTCTAAAAATCCTAACTGCTTTTTTGTTTATTTTTGCCGCCACTGTTTCAAGTCCCAGTCTTTTATTGATCTGCTTGCTAAATACAATATTAGACATAGGCTGCATACTGTTTTCTGCACAAAATACCTGATACCGCTTATACACATCAGCGGTTGGTTCATTTTCAATCATTTCAATGCCACAATTATCTATAAATGCTTTAATAGGGTTATTTTCATTTTCATATTCTTCCACTTGCTGCTGAACCTTTTCAGAATGTGTGAACTCATTGTTTTCAATGATTCTTTTCAGTCCTTCCACACCAACCCTGATCAAATATTCTATTGAACTTTGTTCAACCAGTTCATACTTGATATAAGGGTTATAGCTTGGGTCAAGTGTCCCATCCGGCAGATACTTTGAAAATTGTGCATTGAATGGGATGATTACCAATCTTCTAAGAACTGCCCCGGTCTTATCTTTCATTCTTGGTATGTCATTTGCACTGAACAAAAGTTTAATGTAAGGGTTGAACTCAAAAGGGTCTTGTCCTTTCCGTTCTGCTTTGATTCTATTCCCAGTAACCACTTTTTTGAAGATGCTGACCTGCGAACCCTGCAAGAAATCATCACCAATATCATCACCGATATTTGCCAGTTTCCCAAACATCATAGAAGTGTTGAACCTGTCACCCAGTTCTTTCAGGTCAAGGGCTGAAATATTCTGTTCCCCCAAGATTACCTTAACACAATCAAGAAAGGTACTTTTCCCATTGGACTTATCACCAGTCAGAATAAAGGCTTTTCCTAACTCATTTCTTCTGTAAAAGCAGTAACCAATACATTCTTCCAACAATGCCCGGATAGGTTTATCATTACAGGCAAGTTTGTTCAGAGTGTCATCCGCAAGTTCATTGTAAGCATCCGGGTTATAGTCCCAAGGGATACGATTGGTAATCACCAAGTCAGGGTTGAAAGGCTGCATCTGTCCGGTCACAATATCCAGTAACCCATTGTTAAAAGCAATATACCTTGCATCTGCCTGTATGCGTTCATCAACGATCAGTTCCATGTAGTCAAGTACTTCCCTTCTTTGTGCTTTTTTCAGGTTCGGTATCTGATGAATCATAGCGGTTTCTATGGTCTTGTATCCGGTGCTATATGTACCGTCTTGATAAATGTGCAACTGATCATTGATTTTCACAACATAATTGTTATTTTTCAGATAGGTAGCAAAACGGTCAAACAGGAACGTCTTATCATTGAAGAATACTGGTTTCTGAAAGGCTTCATCCCTAAGAATCACTTCCAGTTCTTCCTCTGACAGCGGTTCTTTCAGAACAAACCTGTTCAAAATGCGGATGCACTCCCTTGTTTCATCCACGCTGAAATCATTTGCTGTCAACGTCAGAATATAGTTGAACAATGCTTGATTTCTGCCATCACCTGCATCCATGTCAAGAAAATCCACCGCTGCACGTACCGGAAATAACCACTTTGGTACTTCCTGATATGTACCACCTTCTTCAATATCCCATTCAATAAACCGTTCTTCACCGTCTATCTTCAAGATTTCATAAGATGTTCTTGTCCCGACTTTAATATCAGCGACCAGACCAACCGCAAGCGGTACATGTGTCCGGTTTCTTGCAATCGTATGATTTTTAAACAGGAAATGTCTGCCCCTACTGGTACAGTACACTCGGCAGTCAAGTTGAAATTCTTCCACAATGTCCATCAGGATTTCAGACTGTTCACCGTCATCCACATCAATCAGGATCGTATCATTTGCAAGTACCCCGGCAAATCCCGGCAGATCTTTCACTTCTTCATACGTTCTGAACTTTGTCCTGTCTTTGAAAGGCTCTATTGCTGCTTTTCCTTTGCTTTTTATATAACCCTTGTAAAGCATTTCACCACCACCTAACTGAATACTTCGGAAAGCAGCTTTTCAAAAAATTTCTTATCCCGGATCGTATCATCAAATTCTTTCTTGCTGTTCCGCATAGATGCTTTCACTTCTCTTAACCGTTCCCTACTCTCTTTTACCCTATCATTGTAATGTGTCCATCCGTCACTTTTCTTCTTGTACCTTGACCGTAACTGTACCAACCTGTTTACTTCCTGTTCCACCTGTTTGACTGTTTCCACAAATTTCACATGCTGATTTGCGGATATTTTTCCAACATCATCTAACCCTTTGATGCGGTGTTCAATGTGGCTCTGAATCTGTTCAGTCATTTCCGTGGTATCGCTGCGAGCAATGATTTTTAGCAGCTTTCGTACCTTAGAAATATTTCTGCAAGCAAGAAATTCTTCCAAGTGAATGATCATTTGACCATTGTCATATCTGATTGTTAAATCTGTCATATTTCCACCTTTCCGGTATTACGCTGTAATACCAAATTGTTTTAACCGCCTTTTTGCTAAATCAATGTACCACTGCTTATCAAGATGTTTCGGTACAGCCACATCATTTACGTCATCATTAAAAATAAAACAATGGTCAGGGGTATCAGCAAATTTTTCAGGCTTGCCACGTGAACCGCCACACTTCAAAATTCTTCCATCCTGCAAATCATTTGAAGCAAATACCCGGTAAGATTTGTAGGTGTAGTGTTGGGTTCGTGGATAATCATAGACGGTTTTCTTTATCCTTGTCCCTTCCACACGCTGTACAGGTTGACAATGTTCGTGTTCCACGTGATTGTATTTGTCCGACAACTTGACCAACTTTTGAAACTGGATCAGTTCATTACACTGGTTTATAGTCTGCTCTACTGGTGTTTTATTTACCATGTATTCCACCAGTGCTTTATTTAAGATCGGCAGGTCATTGTCTGTTTTAGATAGTTGCTTTAGATATTTACCAATACGGTTGACCTTACCGTTATCTTCAATCCAAAGATAATTGTTTACATCCTTCTGATAGATTTCTGATATGGTATCAAGTTCCAGTAAGATCTTACATTTTGGTGTGCTGCAACGCTGTTCCCAGTCCCAACAAATATCATCAACCATATCAAAGGCTTCATCTGTGTCCGGTATTCTGATGATAAGACCATCTGTATTTGACTGTATCAGTTCAAATCCCGGCACAACTTCCAAATGCTCGATCAGGTCAAGTAACATCAACTGCCCGTTGATGCACATACAGTTATTGTTCCGGGCATCATAAGCCGGGTTTGTCTTATCTTTCATAGCACCGGAAAGTGCATTTAATAGTTTCTTGTATGGGGCTTGTTCTTTCTTTTTCTTTGCACGTTTTAGTGCCATTCTTGTATCATAGACGTTCTTGTACTGTTCCGGTTTGGATGCAGCACGTGTCACCAGTCCCCAAGCGATCAGCATAGACGGATAATAAGAACCAACGTCAACATGAAGAATCAACCCAGTTGCGTGAATCGGCTTTTCTGTTGCCCCATGAATACCACCCCAACCAAATGTGTGCGGTGTCCCGGCAACATTGATATTTTCCAATGATCTGTTGTAAAAGAACCTGTTCCACCGCCATTCATCCGTATAATCGCATTTTTCCATTTCAGCAGCATATTTCTTTTTCTGCCTTGGTGTTTCTGCTTTCTCAAAGTTTTCCTTTGCTTTTGCATAAGCAATCTTCATTTCTTTGGTACAGTCATCAACCGCTGTCCTAAACCAATCCATAACAAATGCATACTTCTTTAACTGGATGCAAGGAAGGAAAAAATAATCAAATTCATCATGGAAGTCCTGTTTGGTACATCCAAGCACTTTTGCGGTTATCCGGGCTTCACTGTCACCTATGCAGGTGATCGCCGGATATTGACCGCCAATATAAGGGAATGCTTTCACAATCCCATGCATAGCATTAAAATCATCAATTTTTTCAAGGAATACCTTTATAGTCTGCTCTACGTCATGTCTGCAATATTTTACCGTTTCTGCAATTTCTCCCGGTGTCAGCTTCCGGTCAATGTTAAACGCAACCCCTGTTTCCTTGATGTTGCTTCCAAGAAACCCTTCCAAAGTTTTCAAACCAACCGGGGGATTCGGCATAACATCATAATTGATCATAGGTATCTTGTTAAATGCCCTTGAAAACTGCCACCCCTCTTTTTTGTCAACGATAATATAATCATTGATCTTCTTTGGGTTCATTTTCAGAAGAATCCCTTTCATTATGTACTGGTCGTAATGCTTGTTATTGTATCCTACCCATATATTACTTATATTTGCTTCATATAACGCTCTAAGTTCATCCGGGTTATTGATGATTACATACTCTTTTCTTTTGACCACATCAACGAAAACTGCAAGCCAATCTTCCTTGAAAACCTCAAAGTCATAAAATATCATGTTATATCACCCACTTTTAAAAAGGCGGTGGGGGGGGATAATTGCACCCAACCGCACCGCCTAATTTTATTTCATATTTCTAACAGTCAAAAACCTCATTGATTGTGATAGGATTGAATTTTTTTGCAGCATAGTCAACTTCTGCTTCAACCTTACCCTGAATTTCCTGAAAAATATCAAGAACACATCCGGCAAAATCTTCATAGTTGATAAACTCCGGTACTGTTTCCGTTTCTAGTTTATCAAGCCATGTGCATACGGACTTGATTGCCTGCCCGTCTGTCCACTTCGGGGAACTGTTGCCGCTGATTACACGATTGAAGAAAATCATTCTTCCCTTATGTTCACCCTCTTTGATCTTGCACTGTACCGCAAACATCAGCTTGTCCTTTGCATTTGTCAGTTTGATCTCCATTTTCTCAAATCCAACGATATATGTACCATCCGGCACATCATCAAATGCGGATGCATCTGCTTCTGTAACTTCTTTCTGTAATTCATCCAAGTTCACCTTGTTATCAAATGCTGTAAAATCAATAGCCATAATTATTCACCTTTTAACCTTTCTTATAAAGTCCTCATTAAAATAATTCCAATGATGCACACAATACATATCTTCGTGTAATTGTTGCGGTTTTCCTGTTCTTTGTCACCAATGACACCCATACCGAACAAAAGTGCTAACATAAAAAGTAATATCTCCATACCAATCACCAACTTATCTTGTTCTTCTACGTCTTTGACGTGGTTCAGGTAGGTTCATTGCATCTTCAAGCGGTTCAGCCGGGGTTTCTGCATTTTCCGGTACTTCATCCGCTGCACTTTCCGGTTCAGCAGGTGTTTCAGCAACCCTTTCTTTTCGGGTACGCCTTGGTGGTTTCTGTAAATCCGGCTTTGGTACACTATCAGCAATTTCAGCAGCTTCATCAAACGGTACTTCTTCCTGTCCCGGAAATGCTTCATCAATCGCTTCATCTACCGCCGCCATGTGATCAGCAATCTTTTGTTCATTTTCAGCCTGAACTTCTGCCCTGCTCTTTCTTTCCCGTTTCTTTGGTGGTTCATTCTGTTCAGTAGGTTCAGTTGTTGCTTCTGCTTTCTTTCTGCCAGTTCTTGACCGTCTACCGTTTGCATCCGGCTTTTCAAGGTCTGCCGCTACTTCCTGATCAGCCTGTCCCATTTCATCATCAGACTTATAATCTCCCAGTTCATAATAGTTTCTGATCTTATCCACCACATAGTTCAGATCATTGTCAATCGCATAAGCCGGGAACATTCCAAGCGGTGATTTTACGGTGTCTTTTCCGCTGTTCTGTGTGTAGAAATAATACTTTGCTTCATTTACCCCTGTTCTAAGTACAACTGTGAAAAGCCCTTCAATTGTAATCTTTTCACGCAACAGTTTCCCAATCAGCTTAACAGTAGTCAGTCCATTATCTAATGTTTCTAAATGGGTCATATAAACCACTACAACATCATCAGGAAGGTCTTTGTAGCAATCAATGATTTCAAAATAATTTGCACCAAAATCGTTGTACTTGTCCCATCCAGTTTCTTTGATACGGTTCATGTATGGGACTGCAAGAATATACTGGAAGTCATCCACCACAATCAACTTCTTACCTGCCGCCGCCTGTTCTTTCATATATTTCACAATCTTCCGGGCATCTGTTTCATTATTCAACATATCAAAGTGATTTTTAAATGGTAATGGTTTCCCTACTGGATTGACTACTGCTGTGATTGCAGCATCACAATTTCTTAAACTTGTACTTTTTCCTGTACCTGATTCACCCATGATCAAAACTTTCTGTGCCATACTTATTTATCCCCTTTCTTGAACTTACTGAACAGTCTTGCAAAGAAATTACCCTGTTCTTTCATTACCTTCTGCTGTGACACCTTCGCAAACTGTTTTGCCTGAAAGCGTTCAGCAGTAGAAACCTTGTTTCTATAACTTCTGTGACTTCTGATTCTGTGATTTTTCGCACTACTCATTTTCTTCATCCTCTCTTTCACCTTCAATTACTCTACTAGCCCACATATCAGCCCAGTGTAAAATCATGTACAACTGAGTTTCATGACCCTTAATTCCATAATTTGCGGTATCATATAAACCGTCATGGTATCTGATAGCAAATTCTTCTTCTTCGGTTAAATCAATAAACAGGGTTGCCAATTTGATTGAACGGGTTGCATGATCAAGCGGTAATAAATCCGGGTTGCGTTTCCAAGGTTTTGCTTCGGACTGTTTATATTTCTGTTCCGGGTTCGCCTTAGTTGGTCTACCATCTTTGATCATGTTTGGTACATACATCTGCTTACCATAGTCTCCACACTTGCCAAGGTCATGAAGTAATGCGGCAATGATCACACTTTCCTGAATCTCGTTATAGGCTGCACCACCAAGAAGGGCAACACCAATTTTTTCAGCACAAAACATTACATTGACTGAATGTGCAGCAAGTCCACCCTTTTCAAATGAATGGTTGCCGCCGGATGCAGGTGCTTCAAAAAATCCAATTTCACGCATATAGGAAATCAAATCAAGAACACCATCCCTATTAGTCTTTAACAATGCACTTCTGATAATATCAGGATAATTATATTCAACCGCCGTTGCTAATTCATTTGCACCTTCTGTTTCTTCAACTGTTTCTTTTTTTGCCATGTTTCTATTCTCCTTTTAAAATTTTATTTTCAAAGTGTTTCCACTTTGTTTTTAAGATATTGTAGTTATACGCTGCATTCGTTTTATCTCCTTCGATAATACAAAGTATAAGGTTCTTAAAAACTTCCAAGTATTCCGGGTAAAGTAATACAGCAATTCCATTTGAATTATCAATCTGTCTAAGATTCACAAGCTGTAAAGATGAAGGTTTCCCGTTTGTTCCTTTCACTTCACAACCAATAAATACACCGCTTACACAAATCAATATGTCGGGTATTCCTGATTTTTGGAAACCACCGCCCCAAATTTTTACATACCATCCCTTTTGTGGTACTACCATCTTGTCTTTTCTATATCCTGCCGGATAAATACCGACTGAATGAAACCATCTTTTGATACGATTTTCAAAGTTTTTCTCTTCTGCCATTAAAATTCACCTTTCTTTTTCTGTCTTTCATAATACCGTTCAGTATCATAAACATAACCATTTGCATATGCCATCAACCAAAGGAAAAAACAATTTACAAGCATGATTACTACGGGTTGCCATGATATAATTACATCCACCAAACACATCCAAAACAGCAGACTTGCTAAATTCATCCAAATCAACACTTTCAGGACTGTGTTTTTCACTTTTCTAAGTACCCTACGAACTTTTAAACAATTCATCTGTCAATTCCTTTCCTTCCTGCAACGCTGCAAAATTTTGTTCTTCAAAACTACCCTTAACCAGTAAGTAATAGTAGAAACACGGTCTATTCTGACCAATACGGTGAATACGTTTTTTTGACTGTTCCCATAGATCACAAGACCCTTTTCCAAGTGGTAATGTGTAGTAAATAATTTTGTTTGCTTTTTGATAATTACCACCCATTGCCCCGGCTTGATATTGAACGAACAAAACACTATTGGAAATTTCTTCATAGGCATACATTGACATTCCAGAGCCATTCACATAGCTTACTTCCCTACCAAGTGATTCACATATTTTTTTCAGTTTGTTCAGTTCTTCGTTGAAATTGTAAAACACAATCAACCTATCTTCTGTGGATTCCAATAAGTCCCGGAACGCATCTAGTTTTTCCTTATGATATTGACCGCAAAGCTGTCTTGCATATAATGTTTTTGTCAGACTGTTATCCCCGATCAATTCAACCGTTGGTGTCACATCATTACCTTCAAAGTCTGAATCATCTTTAAACTGACAAAGATTCAAGGTATCAAGTAGCAAATAACTGTTCTTAATGAAATAGCGGTATTCCTTTGTAGTTTTTAAGAAAATCTTCTGTTCAATCTGTTCAGGCAAGTTCATCACTTCTTCTGTTTTCATAAATACCGCACCATGTTCTGCAAGTTTCTTCTTTAGGTGGTTCACATTTTTATACCCAACCACAACTTCCTGTTTGAAGTTTCCAGTTTCAATCCATTCTGTTTCAACGTAAGATTTCCAAAATGCTTTTTTAGAAATTTCCCACCCCAAAAGGTGAAGTTGTGACCATAACCGTTCATATTTCCCGGCTGTCGGTGTGCCGGATAAAAGCACCACGCTTTCAGGGTTCAATTTCAGTATGAACTTTGACCGTTTAGCGTTTTCATTACAGATAAGGCTAGATTCATCAAGTAACAGTGTAAAGTTGTGTATATGACTGATATATGACCGCCTGAACACCAAATCATAGTTGATTACCCCTACAATCTGAATGTCATGATCATAAAACTTATCTGTTTCAACCAGTTCCCTGAACCTGACTGCCTGATTTTTCTTGGTCAAGTCAAAAACAGAATAGTCAGGATAATATTCTTGAAAATGTTCTATCCAGTCATCAATCTTAGATTTCTGACAAACCACAATATTTACATCATTGTTCAGCAGATATGCTTTTTCGGCACCCACAAATGTTTTACCAAGACCCATATCCAAGTAATAAGCACATCTGTTTCTGTCAGCAGTCAGGTCAAGTGCTGTTTCCTGATGGGGCATCAGTGAAAGATCAGTCATCTATCTTAATACCTGTACACTGTTCAAAGATTGCAGCATCAAAGTTTGGTATTGCCTTAATGATGTTCTTCTTGTGTTCTGACAGGCTGCCCCACCACAACTGACCACATTCAGCTTCATCAAGCACTTTGAGATAACCGCCCGTTGTCTTATGTGTTGGATATGCTGCTTTTTCTTCCTCTGTCATATCACTGGAATAAATCCATTCAACAACATTCTTTGGTATCTGATTCAAAAGATAACGTGCATCACTGTTTAACCATTCACGATAAGTCATATCTGACGGTTTATTGAACAACATGATTTTTGGTTCTTCTGTATTGAAACAACCAGTATTAAAAGATGATTTGTTCCAGTCCCCGGTGTTGCAGTTCCCGGTGTTGCGGTTCCCGGTGTTGCGGTTCCCGGTGTTCCAGTCCCCGGTGTTG
>OLQX01000745.1_pt1 | contig 35606 bp, 37 predicted proteins | sample 1672581 | NCBI WGS metagenome assembly OLQX01 (sample SAMEA3136701, study PRJEB25190) | human gut metagenome | reverse complement strand
ACAGTATGGAGCTCCGCTGATCACAAACGACGGTGTTACCATCGCAAAAGAGATTGAGCTGGCAGACGGCTTCGAAAACATGGGCGCACAGCTGATCAAGGAAGTGGCTTCCAAGACCAACGACGTAGCAGGTGACGGTACCACAACCGCAACCGTACTGGCACAGGCAATGGTACATGAAGGAATGAAGAACCTGGCAGCGGGCGCAAACCCGATCGTTCTGCGTAAGGGAATGAAGAAAGCAACCGATAAAGCAGTAGAGATCCTGGCTTCCATGAGCCAGCCGGTAAACGGAAAAGAGCAGATCGCAAGAGTTGCAGCTGTATCCTCCGGTGACGAGCAGGTTGGACAGATGGTAGCAGACGCAATGGAGAAAGTTTCCAACGACGGTGTAATCACCATTGAAGAATCCAAGACCATGCAGACTGAGCTGGAACTGGTAGAAGGTATGCAGTTTGACCGCGGATACATTTCTGCTTACATGTGCACGGATATGGAGAAGATGGAGGCAACTCTGGATGATCCTTATATCCTGATCACCGATAAGAAACTGTCCAACATTCAGGAAATCCTTCCGCTGCTGGAGCAGATCGTACAGACAGGCGCACGTCTTCTGATCATCGCAGAGGATGTTGAGGGCGAGGCTCTTCAGACACTGGTTCTGAATAAACTGCGCGGAACCTTCAACGTAGTTGCTGTCAAAGCTCCGGGATACGGTGACAGAAGAAAAGCAATGCTGGAAGACATCGCAGTTCTGACAGGCGGACAGGTGATCTCCGAGGAGGTTGGTCTGGAGCTGAAGAACGCTACGATGGATATGCTGGGACGTGCAAAATCTGTAAAAGTTCAGAAAGAGAACACGATTATCGTAGACGGATGCGGTGACAAAGAGGCGATCAAAGGCAGAATCGCTCAGATCCGTTCTCAGATCGAAGAGACCACTTCTGAGTTTGATAAAGAAAAATTACAGGAAAGACTTGCGAAAATGGCAGGCGGCGTAGCAGTGATCCGTGTAGGTGCCGCTACAGAGACAGAGATGAAAGAAGCAAAACTTCGTATGGAGGACGCGCTGAACGCTACAAGAGCGGCAGTGGAAGAAGGCATTATCGCAGGCGGCGGTTCCGCATATATCCATGCAACCAAGGAACTGGAAGCTCTGGTAGATTCTCTGGACGGAGATGAAAAGACAGGTGCGAGAATCGTTAAAACAGCTCTGGAAGCTCCGCTGTTCCACATTGCAGCAAACGCAGGTCTGGAAGGTTCTGTTATTATCAACAAAGTAAAAGAATCCAAAGTTGGTGTTGGATTTGACGCATACAAAGAAGAGTATGTGGATATGATTCAGGCTGGAATCCTGGATCCGGTAAAAGTAACAAGAAGCGCTCTGCAGAACGCGACAAGCGTTGCAGCTACTCTGCTTACTACCGAATCCGTAGTTTCCAACATCAAAGAGCCGGCACCGGCAGCACCGGCAGGCGGAGATATGGGAATGATGTAATTCCGTTACAGTGAAAGGAAAGGGCTATCGCAGGTAGACGATAGCCCTTTTTTGTGATATAATTGTGAGCACGACCGGGGGGATTACCAGCGAAGGAGAAGAACACAAGATGGCAAAGCGGTATGAGTCAGACAGAACAAGAAAAGAAAAAATGGAGCTGGAGCGCCAGAAGCTGTCGGAGATGAAAGTAAGGGGAAAGCTGGAATACATCTGGACTTACTATAAACCCGTCATTTTCGGAATTATCGGTGTGATCGCTCTGATCTTTATTATCAGGAATCAGATTGAAAACGCAAAGTATTATGATATTCTGAGCATCGGAGTGGCGAATTCCACTAACGTGGAATCCTTGGATCCGCTGGAAGAGGAGCTTCAGCAGCAGTTCGGAGATTCCGAGGATCAATACCAGCGTGTCGGGATTGATACGAGCTATTCCTTTGGATTCGATATGAGCAACGCGGATTATAATACCGTGATGAAATTCGTAGCGATCGTCGCGGCTCAGGATATGGATATCCTGATCTGCAACCAAGAGGTCTATGAACATTATGATGATCAGGAGTATTTTATGGATCTGACAGAACTTCTTTCCGAAGAGGAATGTCAGAAATACAGTCTTTCCGAAGGGGATACCGCGATTGAGATTACCAATCTTCCACGGTATCAGGAAATGAATCTCACCTCTTATGAACCGGTATATCTGGCAGTCCTGGTGAATGCACAGAATCTGGATACAGCAAAAGCTTTTATTAATTACCTTGAGGAGGATAACTGAAAATGAGCGATTTGTACACAGAAGTTATGGTGGCGAAAAAGCCAACGGTGAAAGATCAGCTGATCAAATTTGTACTGATCCTGTTTACGGTGCTGTTTGCGCTGGCAGGTCTTGTTCTGATGCCGATTTTGTTGGTTGCGGCTGTGATTCTTGGCGTAGTGGACTATGTTTTTATTCCGCGCCTGAGTGTAGAGTTTGAGTATCTGTATGTGAATGGTGAACTTGATGTAGACCGTATCTTCTCCAAATCGAGGAGAAAACGCGCAGCCAGCTACGATCTTTCTTCCATGGAGATCATGGCACCCTGGAATTCCCATCGGCTGGATTCCTACAAAAATAACAGGGGATTGAAAAAAGTTGACTATTCTTCCGGCATCGAAGGAGAGGGACATAAGCCATATGGATTTGTGATCTCAAACAAAAACCAGCTGGAGTTGGTTATTTTTGAGCCGAACGAGGTTATGCTGAAGGATATCCGCAGCAAGATGCCGAGAAAGGTATTTTATGATTGACAGGGTTTTTCAGTTTTGATAAACTTATAGGAAACTGTTAATGACAAATGAAGAAAGGGAGAAAAGAAAATGGGCACAATTATTGGTGATGGCATTACTTTTGACGATGTGCTGCTGGTTCCGCAGTACTCAGAAGTAACCCCAAACATGGTGGACCTTACAACCTACCTGACAAAAAAGATCAAACTGAATATTCCGATGATGAGCGCAGGTATGGATACGGTAACCGAACACCGTATGGCAATTGCGATGGCACGTCAGGGAGGAATCGGTATCATTCATAAGAATATGTCGATCGAACAGCAGGCGGAAGAAGTCGATAAGGTAAAACGTTCCGAAAATGGTGTTATCACGGACCCGTTTTTCTTATCTCCGGAGCATACTCTGGCGGATGCCAACGATCTGATGGCTAAATTCCGTATCTCCGGTGTACCAATCACAGAGGGCACAAAACTGGTTGGTATTATTACAAACCGTGACCTGAAATTCGAGACAGATTTCACAAAGAAGATTAAGGAATCCATGACCAGCGAAGGACTGATTACCGCAAAGGTAGGCGTGACGCTGGAGGAAGCAAAAGAGATCCTGGCAAAATCCAGAAAAGAAAAACTGCCGATCGTGGATGATGATTTCAATCTGAGAGGTCTGATCACGATCAAGGATATCGAGAAGAACATCAAATATCCGCTGTCCGCAAAGGACGAGCAGGGACGTCTGCTGTGCGGTGCTGCCGTAGGTATCACAGCAAACGTTCTGGAGCGTGTGGAGGCTCTGGTTAATGCCCATGTAGACGTGATCGTTATCGATTCCGCACACGGACATTCCGCAAATATCTTCAAGACACTCCGCAGCATCAAGGAAAAATTCCCGGATCTGCAGGTAATCGCAGGAAACGTTGCGACTGCGGAAGCAACCCGCGACCTGATCGCAGCCGGAGCGGATGCAGTAAAAGTCGGTATCGGACCTGGATCCATCTGTACGACCCGTGTCGTTGCAGGTATCGGCGTACCGCAGATCACAGCGGTTATGAACTGCTACGAAGAGGCAAAGAAGACCGGAACTCCGATCATCGCTGACGGCGGTATCAAGTATTCCGGAGATATGACCAAAGCAATCGCAGCCGGAGCCAATGTCTGCATGATGGGAAGTATCTTTGCAGGCTGTGACGAGAGCCCGGGAGAGTTCGAACTGTTCCAGGGAAGAAAGTATAAGGTATACCGTGGAATGGGATCCATCGCAGCGATGGAAAACGGCAGCAAGGACCGCTATTTCCAGACCGATGCCAAGAAACTGGTACCGGAAGGCGTTGAGGGACGTGTTGCTTACAAGGGTCTTGTGGAAGACACCGTCTTCCAGCTGATCGGAGGAATTCGTTCCGGTATGGGATACTGCGGCGCCAAAGACATTGAGACACTGAAAGAGACCGGAAAATTCGTAAAGATTTCCGCAGCATCTCTGAAGGAATCTCATCCGCACGATATCCATATCACCAAAGAGGCTCCGAACTATATGGTAGAGAACGACTAATATAGCACGCAGGCACAGACTGAGCGTGAAAAAAACGGTACCCGCGGCATTGCGTGAGGCAATGTGCCGCGGGTACCGTTTTTAGGAAAAGAGTCTTAATTAATAAAGGGAGAATTAAATGCAGCAAAAGAGAAAACGATACCGTTATTCACGGATGACAAGAAAGAGAAGAAGGGCGCAGATCCGACGAAGGATAATAGGTGCAGGGGCTGCAGTTTTATGTGTGTTTGGAATTGGCTTTGGAATACGGCAGCTGACAGGTATCGGGCAGAATGGACCGGTTGATATCCAGGCGGATACAACCAGCGTGCAGTGGGAGGGGGCTCCGCCGATCAATGTGGAGCTTCTGACGCCAAATGAATGGTCCAGACCGCAGATTGCGCTGGAACAGATCCAGGGAATCGTGATTCATTATACGGCGAATCCGGGCAGCACAGCACAGCAGAATCATGACTATTTTGAGGGGCTGAAGGATTCCCAGTCCACCAAGGCAAGCAGCCATTTTATCATCGGACTTGACGGCGAAGTGATCCAGTGTATCCCAAGTTCTGAATGGTCCTATGCGTCCAATGACAGGAACAGGGATACCTTATCGATCGAGTGCTGTCATCCGGATGAGAGCGGACAGTTCAATGAGGCGACGTATCAGTCGATGGTGGAACTGACCGGCTGGCTGTGTCACAGATTCGGGCTTTCGTCGGAGGATGTGATCCGCCATTATGATGTGACAGGAAAGGATTGTCCGAAGTATTTTGTGGAGCATGAGGATGTCTGGGTGCAGTTCCGGCAGGATGTACAGGAGTATGCAGACAGTCTGTGACATCAAAGATAGTTACAATTTATTCCTGCAGACTGCGACGCAAATCTTGCAGAAACCAAGAATGTTTGGGAGGATAATTGCAATGATATACCTGGAAAATTTTTGTTTTCCGGACGAAGAGAGGGAATCAGATTTTTTTTATCGCCAGAATGATCCGCGCCTGAAAAGAACGTGCTACGATTCTTTTTATCCGTTTCAGGTACTTTCCAGAAGAAAGTTCCGGAGGGTGGATTTTGAACCGATCACTGTTTTTTATGGAGGAAATGGGTGCGGAAAGACAACAGCGCTGAACGTGATCGCTGCGAAACTGGGGCTGGAACGTGATACGCCTTATAACCGTTCTGAGTTTTTTGAAGATTATCTTGAACTCTGTGATGCTGAGGTCATTGGAAAACTGCCGAAGGGAAGCCGGATCATCACCAGCGATGATGTGTTCGACTATATGCTGAACATCCGCTCCCTCAATAACGGTGTGGAAGTGCGGCGGGAGGAACTGTTTGAAGAATACCTGGAAATGAAATATTCAAAGTTCCGGATGCGCTCCCTGGACGATTATGACCAGCTGAAAAAGGTCAATATGGCAAGGAGCAAAACCCAGTCCAAATATGTCCGTGCCAATACGCCGGGAAATGTCCGGGAATACTCCAACGGGGAGAGCGCCTGGTCTTACTTCTGTGAAAAGATCGGAGAGAACTGTCTCTATCTGCTGGATGAACCGGAAAACAGCCTTTCTCCGAAACGGCAGATGGAACTGATGAAATTTCTGGAGGATTCGGCAAGATTCTTTGGATGCCAGTTTGTGATCTCAACGCATTCGCCGTTCCTGCTGGCGATGCGGGGCGCAAAGATCTACGATCTGGACGAGGATTCCGGTGGATGTGAAACGATGGACGGAACTGGAAAATGTGCGGGTTTATTATGAGTTTTTCCGGGAACATGAAGGAGAGTTTGAGACGAATTTTCCGTAATGTGGGGCGTGCAGAATGCAGGAAAGCAACTTTCAAACATGCTCCGGGACAAGATTGAAAAGAGTGTTGAAAATGGGTGAATGTCGAAATATCACTGGTTTTTCAGCGCTCTTTTTTGTGTTCTTTCTCGCTTTGACAATGAGCTTTGACAGATGCACGGCACAAAATGAAAAGAAATTTTCAAAAAGAAAATATTGAAAATTTATTTACATTTAACAAAAGTATGAAAGAAAGATTTACACAGGTTTGCTATAGTAGAGAAGGAACAAAGAGAGACATACAGATTTCGGAGCGGAGATTTCTGATATTCGGAATCGGTAGGTCAGAAAATCAATCTGGAGGAATTGGAAATGGAGACGATGAAAAGACCGGCTGCAACACAGTCGCAAAAACTGATGATTTTTGTTCTTACTATGGCACTCTACGGAATGGCTACCCTGTTTACAGAACTGATCCCGAGTTTTCAGGTGGGGGTTGTGGAGTTTTCCGTGGAATATTTTCTGTTCATCCCGCTGGTGCTGAGCATGCTGTTTGATCCGATCTCAGCAGCGCTGGGAGCGGCAACCGGAGAATTGGTATTCAGTGAAATCATGCTGGGGCAGTTCGGCGGACTTGGAGAACTGGAAAAGTTTATCACAGTGACCATCGGCGTGTATCTTGCGGGCCGCATGGTAAAGGATCCGAAAAACCATAAGATGGTAGGAATTGCCGCTCTTACAGGAACGGGCGTGCAGCTGTTTCTCGGTATGCTGGTTGATATTTTCAAAGTGCAGTTTGCCGTACAGGATTTTGAAGCGGTACCGGGACTGCCGGAAAGTGTGTTCGCAACAGAAGGGTTTGCGTTTGCCAATGATCTTCTGTTCTCCGGTATTTTGTTCTGCATGCTTCCTACCCTTTATCTTGTGCCGAAATTATACGGAAAGATCGAGCCGCTCCTTGGCATGGAGCCGCGTTCGGAAAAGACAGCGCTTGGAGCCATCAATGGAAAAGTAATCCTTGTCTGTCTTGGAGCGTTTGCTGTAGCTGTGGCAGCTGAAATGCTAGCGGAAAGCGGAATGTCCCTGATCGACTGGGAAGCAGACTGGGCAGGAAGCGGCACAGCACTTGCGGCAGGTATGGTAGTCGCTGCGGCTGCTGCGGTGATCGTTCTGGTCATCATGAAAAAAAGAGCAGAGGCAGGAAAACAAAACTGAGAAAAGCGTAACGGTTCAGTCAGCTGGACCGTTGCGGATCATTGCGGTGCTGGCCGCTGAAGGAGTTGCGAGATATGAATGTGATTGAAATCAGAGATCTGACTTATACGTATCCGGGTGCTTCCCGTCCTACCCTGGACCATCTGAATCTGAATGTGGAAAAAGGGGATTTTCTTGCAATCATAGGAAATAACGGATGTGGAAAATCCACACTCTGCAAGACGATGAATGGTCTGATCCCACATTTTATTGCCGGTGAGTTCCAAGGAAGTGTCCTGGTAGATCAGCAGGATACCAAAACCATGGATGTGGGCAGGATTGCAGGAAAAGTGGGATATGTTTACCAGGATTTTGAGAATCAGATCGTGAGGCCTACGGTCCTGGATGACGCATCCTATGCCTGCATGAATTACGCGATGCCGGATTATCTGGAAAGGGGAAGGGAAGCGCTGCGTCAGTGTGGGCTGGAAGGCAGAGAGCAGGAGTATATCTGGCAGCTCTCCGGCGGGCAGACACATCTGCTGGCGCTGGCAGGCGCCGTTTCCCTGGAACCGGATGTACTGATCCTGGATGAACCGATCGCCCAGCTGGATCCAAAGCATGCGGATCTGATTTACGGGGTACTGAAAAATCTCAATGAAACCTGGGGAAAAACGATTATTGTGATCGAGCATCACACCGAGTATATTGCGGACTATTGCCATCATGTGGCGCTGCTGAAAGACGGCCATACAGAATGGGTGCTGCCTTCTGACGAGGCGCTGCGAAGAGTGGAAGAACTTCAGGAGTGCAATATTTTCCCTCCGCAGGTGACGATTGCGGCACATCAGATGAAAAAAGAGGGAATGCTGGCGGAAGACACTGTGCTTCCGACGACCATCGAGGCTGGAAAAAAAGTGTTTGATCGTCTGCTCTACCGCGGGGAAATCTGTACGGAGTGGGAGGCACCAGGAGAAAAACAGAAGGAAACAGAATCTGTGGTTTCCTTCCGAAAGGTTTCCGTGTCCTATCGGGCGGTAAAAGGAGAGGCAAAACAGATTTTCCGAAACCTGAACCTGGAAATCAAAAAGGGTGAGAAGATTGCGCTGATCGGTTCCAACGGAGCCGGAAAATCCACACTGATGAAGCTGATGACCGGACTGATCAAACCATCCGAAGGAGAGATCCTTCTGAAAGGAAAAGGAATCCGCGACACCAAACCGGAGGCGCTTTCAAAAATGATCTCCCTGGTTTATCAGAATCCGGAAGAGATGTTTATCAAGGATTCCATTGAAAGAGATATTGCTTTCGCGATGGAGGCGCGCAATACGGAAAACTGGCAGGAGAGGACGAAAGCCCTCCTGGAACAGTTCCGTTTGACAGAACTGAAGGACAGGGACGGCAGGCTTCTGTCGGGAGGACAGATGCGCAGAGCCAGCCTGGCAATCGGTATTGCTCTGAATCCGGAGATCCTGCTGCTGGATGAGCCGACGGCAAATCTGGATATTGCTACAAGAAAAGAGATCATGCGTACGCTGAATGAAATGAAGGATATCACGGAAACCGTCCTGATCGCAACCCATGATATGCAGCTTGTCTGTGAGTGGGCGGAGAGGATTATCGTGTTATGTCAGGGGGAAGTCATTGCGGACGGAAGCAGAAATGAAATTTTCGGAAATCGCAGGGTGCTGGAACTGACAGGAATCCGGCCGCCGGAAATTTTTGATATGGGAAAAGTATTGAACCCGGGTGCGTTCTGCTATACGATTCAGGAGTTCCGTCAGCAGTTTGGCTGCGGCTGCCTGTAAAAAGGAGAGAGAAGTTTGGAAGTAAACTTCCAAATCTACCATGATGACGCAGCAAGTGCGTCAGGAAAGAGGAAATGATGGAAAAAATGATGCAGAAGCTTTCTGATAATATTCTTGATAAATTGTCGATGGATTTTCTGAGAAATCAGGTGCTGAAAAATGCTTATGGCAACGATGACACGTTTATCGCGAAACTGGATCCGAGAGTTTTGCTGGTCTGGTATCTGTTTTTTGCGCTGGTACCGTGGTTTGTGGATCGGCTGCCGTTTCTCCTGGGCGCCTTTTTGCTGGTGGCGGTGACGACCGTGATGGCAAGGGTGGCAGGTCTGGTTCTGCTGCTGTTTGTGGTCGGTGTCTTTTCACAGACCGGTTATCTGTTTGTGGTTTCCCTGTTGTTTGGCGGAAATGCGGAGACGATTGTTCCGCTTCTGATCCTGACGCTGAAAGTTGCCACAGTATCCCTTGCCTCCGTGACTGTCTTTTCCGGGCTGGATCCGGACCGGCTTTCCAATGGACTGATGTGGTTCGGATGTCCCGAACGGCTTTCTTTTTCCATTTCCTATGCTTACCGGATGCTTCCGATGCTGATGGAGGAATTTCAGAATGTGCTTCTTTCTTATCGTCTCAGAGGAAACGCACCGGACAGCAGTGGATTTACCGGCAAGGTCCGCTATCTGATCTATCAGATCCGTGTGATCATCCACGCATTCTATCCTCTGATGCTGAATACTGCCAAGCGTTCCCGCACGACGGTGGAAGCATTGGAGATCAAAGGATACCGGAACGCGGCAGTGAGTCCGGAGGTGAAGAAGCTGAAACTTGCTTCATTGAAAGTGGGATATGACGATATGCTGTTTGTGGCAGTATCATTTTTGTGGATGGCGCTGACCATACTTGCAACGACCATCCTGTAAGGAGGAAAAAGCGTGTACATTGATTTTCACACCCATGGAAAACTTGCAAAGAAGCTGCCGTTTTCTACAGAGTATACGGACTGGCTGTTCGATCAGGCGAGAAGGGCGGGGCTGGATGCCCTATGCCTGACAGAACATTTCAATACCCTTCAGTTTGAGGAAATCTACCGGTATCTGGAGCAGACGGGCGAGAAGGAAGGAGACACCCTGGTACTTGCGAACGGGCTGCGTATTTTTCTGGGGATGGAGACGGATATTGCGGAGGGCGGCCATATCCTGTCTGTCGGCAGCATGGGAGAGATTCTGGAACTGAACCGCCGTCTGGAGCCTTATAAAGAAAGAGGCAGCTTCCTTCCGTTTCGGGAGCTGATGAAACTTTTTTCCGAGTATCATGTGATCGTCGGAGGGGCACATCCTTTCCGGGAGGGCGGTCATATTCCGGAACTTCCGCCGGAAGATCTTGCCTCGCTTCAGTTTCTTGATCTGAATGGAAAAGATGTGGCTCTGAACCGGGAAGAAACAGAAGAGAAGACGTATGCACTTGCGGAACAATTACGGCTTCCGGTGGTCGGCGGCAGCGATACCCATCAGGCAATTCAGTACGGATGCATCCGCACCTGGATGGAAAAAGAGGTGTCAGAGATCTCTGATCTTTGGAAGGAAATGCAGGAGAAAAAACACAAAATCGAGATTGCGGACCATGCCAGAGATCAGGTTCAGAATGCGGCATTGCTGAAACGGACGCTGAAAACGGTTCATGAGCTGGGGGGAAATTACGTCTCTGTACTTTTGAACCGCTCTGTGATATCGTAAATAGGAACGTATGGCAGCCGTTCAGTGAGGGGAACTGCCACAAAGAAGGACCAGCCGGAGGAAAAGCGGTGTATGACAGTTGAATTACTAAAAAAGGAAGAAGAATTGACCAGGGCAGATCGTAAGATTCTGGAATTTATAGGAAGCAATACGGAGGAATTTCTGTTTTTGGGAATCGGACAGCTGGCAGAGCGTCTGGAGGTGTCGGAGGCGACCATTTCCAGATTTGCCCGTCACGCCGGATACAGGGATTTCAAGCACCTCAAGCAGAGCGTCATGCAGCAGAGCAGGGAGAAGGGGCCAGCCAGAAAGATCGCACGCACGCTGCAGAAAGAGGACAGTTTTCAGATTACAAAATGGATGGAATATCAGAAAGAATGTCTGGAGAAAACCATTGAGGAGATGGATCCAGAACTTTTCGAATCTGCAGCCAGGGAGATCGCCCGGGCGAACAGGGTTTTTATTTTTTCGAAAAACGCGTCGGACGCAATGGGAGAACTTTTGTTTTTCCGGCTGCGCAGAATCGGGATTCAGGTTGAGAAAATCTCTTCCGGAGGATCTGAGATGCTGGAAAGCCTGGCGCAGGCAGGCGAGGGGGACCTGGTGATCTTTTTTGCCTACTCCAAACTTTCTGCGCAGGGACGTGTGATCCTTGAATGTCAGAAAGAAGCAGGTTACCGCACGCTGGCATTTACCGGGAGAACGTATCTGATGAAAGAGGAGTGTGCGGATATCAATCTCTATGCATGCCGCGGAGAGGAAAAGGAATACCATTCCATGACAGCTCCGGCGGCAGTGGTAGATGCGCTTGTGCTGCTGGTCTCCAATCTGACGAAAGAAAAGACAGCGCAGAGTCTGTCAAGGCTTCACATATTGAAAAAAAGATATCCAGAACGTTTTTGACAGGAAAACAGCCGTTCAGCCGGCTGGAAGGTGACAGAGAAAGGACAGTAAGAAAATGAATCTTTATGATCTGCATGTGCATACCAGCGAAGTAAGCCCCTGCGGTCATCTGAATGTGCAGGAGATGGTGAGCAGATATGAGGAAAAAGGATACAGCGGAATCTGGCTGACCAATCATTTTCACCGGGAATTTGAAGAAATGACGCGGGGAATGTGTTGGAAAGAAAAAGCAGAGTTTTTCCTGGAGCCCTATCGTAAGGGGAAAGAGCTGGGAGGCAGCAGGCTGCTGGTAGGCCTTGGGATGGAGATCCGTTTTTACGAGGATCCCAACGATTATCTGCTGTATGGGATGACGGAGGAACTTCTGTGCCGGGAAGGGGAACGATGGCTGGAAATGAATCTGAAAAGTTTTTATGCCGCGTATGGGAATCGGCTGCTGATCATTCAGGCGCATCCCAATCGGGAGGGAAGTTCCGCGCCGGCTCCGGTTCAGCTGCTGCACGGGATGGAGGCGGTCAATACCAGTCCCCGCCATGAAAATGGAAATGAAAAGACACAACACATCCTTGCGGTTCACCCGTGGCTGATACCGACGGGCGGAAGCGACAGCCACAGGGAAGAGGATGTGGGAAGAGGCGGAATCGAGACGGAGCAGCCGCTGCAGTCCGAAGGACAGCTGATCGATCTGCTCCGCAGCCGGAATTATCGGATCATCGACGACGCCTGCGTCTCCGCCGGCGGGTGTCTCCGCCCAGCGCGATCCATGAAAAGAGGCGAACCAGCGTAATGCCGATCAACGCACCGATACTGTCGATCCCCACATCGGTTATGGAAGGCCCGCGGTTTGCCACCATGGACTGGTGGTACTCATCCGTGGCGGCAAAACCGACACAGATAATTCCGGCAAGCAGAAGAAGCGGAAAGCCTCTCAGACCGTAAACATACAGCGGCAGAGAAATGGTGATGGCAAGAATACAGTATTCGGTCATATGCGCCAGCTTGCGCACATAGAAACCATATTTTTCCACGCGCACCTGGATATCTTCTTCACTCCATCCTTTATCCAGGACATGATCCACAACGATCAGAGCGGATTCTGTCACCTTGTTGCTGAGGTTGGAAGACTCCGCTCCCGTCTGGGAGGAAAAGGTAAAGATCACATACATCATCAGCAAAGCCGGGACAAAAGACAGAGGTTTCAGTAAAGTAGCAATAATTCTCATAGTGAAAACTCCCTTCTGAGTCATAAACTGTCAAAAGTAAAATCGGGAACGAATTCCACGATTTCCTTACTATAGCACGCACTCTGCAATTTGTAAAGTGCCGCTTTTATGTGGGAACCGGCTAATCTGGTGAGAAAAGCGGACGAAAAACTCCCTGCGCGGGTGGCATACGTGTACGGCGTGCGGCTGCGGAGAGACGGAAAATCTAACCGTTCCGGAACCGCCCGGACCGGGTACCGGAGCGATTCGACAGGAATTTTTGATAAATTCCCATCTCAGCGCTCCTCAGGCTCCGGGATTGAAACCCTGCGCCTGCCCCGGTCCGTGCGGCTCCGGGACGCTAAGATTTTCTCGCCTCCCCGCAGATGCACGCCGTAAACGTATGCCACCCGCGCAGGGAGTTTTTCTGCTTATTGGCACCGCAAGATTCAGATGTTTGCAAAGCCTTAGATCAAGGCGGTAATCAGAAGTTACTTATGATCGCATCAGATTTTTATTTGAATACATTTGAATTGCTCCCTAATATTGAATACGAAACAATTATCACGTTTATACAGAATGTTTTCGGAATGTACAGTTAGTAATGCAGATACATCGGTAATTTGTAAAAAGTGGTTGAACCTGTATAAAATGAATGCTGCGAATAACGTATGGTTATCGGATGTTTAGATGAATGCTGAGTTCAAGATGCGACTAAAAGGCTGATATTCTTCCGGTGCCAAAGACCAGAAAGCAGTCCGGGGCAGATGGGAGGCGTGTATGGCGGGCATCTGGAAAAGCGTGAGAAAATCTTAGCGTCCCGAAGCCACGGAGGACGGGACAGACGCAGGGTTACAAACCCGGACTGCTTTCGTCCGCTTTGTCACCCAAAAGCCCGCTTTGCCAAAAAAGAATTGAAAAGCAGAAAAGATTGTGATAAAATAGGCAGGCGCGTTTTTTGCGCCCCGATCGGAATAAAACAGCATCAGCTGACTATACTGAAAAGCATAGCCGGATGATGCTGATTTTTTTGCCGGAAGATATATCGTTTGAAAGGTTGTGTGACAAAGATGATGTTTAAAAACAGAGAAAGGATCTGGGTCGCCGGGGCCGGCGGACAGGTGGGCCGCGATTTTGTGCGGCTTTTGGAAAAAGCGGAGGAAGTAGAGCTGATTCCGACCGATATCGGGGATGTGGATATTACGGACGGGGACTCTGTCCGGCTGTTCATGGAAATGAACCGTCCGGAGATTATTGTCAACTGCGTGGGTATGACGGATATTCTGGCGTGTGAGGAGAATAAGGACGATGCGTTCCGGATCAATGCGCTGGGAGCGCGCAATCTCAGCGTCGCGGCGAGAAGTTTTCGCTCCAGGATGGTACAGATTTCCACGGACGATGTGTTCGACGGAACCACAGAGCAGCCATATGATGAATTTGATACGCCTGTGCCCAACAGTGTCTATGGAAAGTCCAAACTGGCGGGAGAAAATTTTGTCCGGAGCATTGCGCCGAAATATCTGATCCTCAGAAGCTCCTGGGTATACGGGGAAGGAAAAAATTTTGTGATGGATGTGCTGAGAAAAATAGAAAATGGCGAAACAATCCAGGTAGAACAGGGTTACGCGTCTCCCACCAGCGCGCTGGAAGCAGCCAGAATGATTCTGCGGCTGCTGGAGGAGGAAGCCTATGGAACGTATCACGCAACCTGTCAGGGTGTGTGCAGCCGTTATGAATTCGCGCGGAAGATTGCACAGCTTTCCGGAAAAGAAGCGAAGATTGAGGAGATGGCGGTGCGCCGGAATCTTCTGCGCCCAAGATATGCGGTTCTGGACAATCTGATGCTCAGGATCAGCGGGATCGAGATGATGCAGCCCTGGGAGGCGGCGCTGGAAGAGTATATCCGTGGAATCCGGCAGAATGGAAAGAAATCGTGACAGCTCAGCTGGCTGAACTGTTGCAGGAAATCATGAGACAAGGGAGGAATTGAATGAAGCATACGGAACAGATCATGGAAAAAGAAAAGAAAACCAGAAAGAAACCAGGACTTACTACATGGATTTTTATCAGCCTTCTGCTTGGAATCTGTGTGGGAAGTATTTTCCATTACTGGGTCCCGGCGGGATATGTGAGAGATACCATCTTTGTAAACGGTATTTTTTATGTGCTGGGGAACGGATTCATCCGCCTGATGCAGATGCTGGTGGTACCGCTGGTATTTTGCTCGCTGGTCTGCGGAAGCATGGCGATGGGAGATTCCAAGAGCCTGGGAAAGGTCGGGATCAAAGCCATCGTATTTTACCTTGCGACCACTGCGCTTGCGATCACCCTTGCCCTGGGAGTGGCGAATCTGATCAATCCGGGAATCGGACTGGATATCAGTTCCTTTGAAATGACCGAGCAGACAACGGCTGCGGAATCCCTCAGTTTTGCGGATACTCTTTTGAATATTATTCCGAACAATCCCATAGAGGCGATGGCAAACGGAGATATGCTGCAGATCATTATTTTTGCACTGTTTGTCGGTGTGCTCCTGGCGAAAAGAGGAGAAAAGGCAGATACGGTCGCACAGTTTATCAGCCAGTTTAACGATCTGATGATGGACATGACGATGGCGGTGATGAAAGTGGCGCCGGTGGGTGTCTTCTGCCTGATTGCAAAGACTTTCTCCGGAATCGGCGTGGACGCTTTCGGCTCTCTGCTGAAGTATATGGCATGCGTAATGATCGCGCTGCTGCTCCAGTGCCTTGGCGTTTACCAGATTCTGCTGTATCTGTTCACCAGACTGAATCCGATGCGGTTCGTGAAAAAATTCCTTCCGGTCATGGGATTCGCCTTTTCCACCGCAACTTCCAATGCGACGATCCCGATGTCCATCGAGACACTGGATCAGGAGATGGGTGTCTCCAGGAAAATCTCGTCGTTTACCATTCCTCTGGGAGCGACCATTAACATGGACGGCACCGCGATCATGCAGGGCGTTGCCGTGGTGTTTGTGGCACAGGCGTTTGGTATTACGCTGACTCCGTCGGATTATCTGACGGTGATCGCAACGGCGACGATCGCCTCCGTCGGAACGGCGGGAATTCCAAGCGTCGGTTTGGTCACGCTCTCCATGGTGTTCGTTTCCGTGGGACTTCCTGTGGAGGGAATCGGTATCATCATGGGCATTGACCGTGTACTGGATATGGCACGTACCGCGGTGAATATTACCGGCGATGCTGTGTGTACGACGATCATTGCGTCCAGAGAGAAGGCGCTGAACAGAGAAGTTCTTATGAAAAAATGATCCGTGGATGAAAATGAATGTTCTGTTTCAGAAAAAAACTCCGGGTGCGGAAACCGTTCAGAAGTTTCCGCACCCGGAGTTTTTACAATTCAGTATCAAAAGTTACTGTACGAATAGATGACGGATGCCTTGCAGCGATTCAGCCGGCTGAACTGCCGCGATACTGTTCATCAGTCATCCAGGTTATGATTTTTTTCCTTGTCCTGATCGCGCATACTGCGAAGCAGTTTTTTGAAATAAATGGAGAACAAGGTGACGGTCGTCAGTACGGCGATGATATCTGCAATCGGTTCCGCAAGAAAGACTGCCAGTACATTGTCTTCCATGAAAATCGGAAGTATGTAGATCAGCGGGATCAGTACGATGATCTTACGGAACATTGCAAGGAAAGCAGAAATCTTGGAATTTCCGAATGCGATAAATGTCTGCTGGCAGCCGATCTGTGCCCCGAATACCACAAGTCCTGCCATATAAATGCGCAGCGCCCAGGTAGTCAGTTCCGTCAGTTCCGGATCGTTGGTGAAGATTGCCACGAACATTCCAGGAAAAAGTTCAATCAGCGCCCAGAGAGCGGCTGAGTAGATCAGACAGCAGGTCAGCATCAGCTTAAACGCTTTTTTTACACGTTCCGCGTTATTTGCACCGTAATTGTAACTGATGATCGGCTGACCGCCCTGAGTCAGACCCTGCAGAGGCAGCATTGCGAACTGCATAACACTGGAAAGGATTGTCATGGCTCCGACCGCCAGGTCTCCGCCGTATTTCAGCAGAGAAGAGTTGAAGCAGAGTGTCAGGATACTTTCTGTCGCCTGCATGATAAACGGAGCAATGCCGAGTGCGATACAGGGAAGAAGCACGGAGGGCTGGATCCGGAAATTCTTTTTGCGCAGTTTCAGCACCGTCGTTTTTCCGGAAAGGAAACGGATCGCCCAGACGGCGCTCACCGCCTGGGAAATGATCGTAGCCAGAGCTGCGCCGCTGACACCCATATGGAAACCGAAGATGAAGATCGGATCCAGGACGATGTTCGTCACAGCGCCGATGATGACCGTCAGCATACTGATCTTGGAAAATCCCTGAGCGGAGATAAAGTTGTTCAGTCCCAGGGTCATCTGTACGAAGATGGTTCCGAGGGCATAGATACTCATGTAATCTTTGGCGTATCCGATAGTGTTGCTGCTGGCACCAAACAGCATAAGCAGCGGTTCCTGGAAGACCAGTACCACAATGGTCAGGACAATGGAAGTCAGGAACAGGGCGCTGAAACAGTTTCCGAGGATCTGTTCCGCTCCCTCATTATTCTTCTTTCCCATCAGGATACTTGCGCGCGGCGCACCGCCCATTCCCATCAGGGCGGCAAAGGCTGAGATGATCATGATGATAGGAAATGCAACGCCGACGCCCGTAAGAGCTGTCGCGCCTATTCCCTCGATGTGACCGATATACATACGGTCTACCATATTATAGAGTACGTTTACGACCTGAGAGGTGATCGCAGGAACGGCAAGGGTGAACAAAAGACTGCCGATCGGTTCTTTGCCAAGGTCTACCTCTCTGGAAAGTTTTGAAGCCATGATTTATTCTCCTTTCGCTTTTTTCACAAACCGTTCCAAAATCCGGTTCATGGTATCTTCCATCTGGGCAATCTCTTCGGGACTGATTCCCTGAAGCAGTTCTTTGTCCATGGATTCACAGACACAACGGATCTGTTCGATGATCGGGCTGGCTTTCGGGGTCAGCAAAAGATGCTGGATCCTTCGGTCGTTCTCGTCCGGACGGCAGATCAGCAGCTCTTTACTGCTCAGATTGTCCACGCTCCGGCAGATCAGCGCCTTGGAAACATTGAGACAGGTACAGAGCTGGCTGGCGGTGTTGATCGAGGGATTGTTGGACAGAAAAACCAGAATATCCAGTTCGTTGGGAGAAAAAGTTTTCTCCTGAAAGCGCCTGGTAAATTCATTGATGTAGACCTTGCGGATCTGAGAATAGAAATTCAGCATATTCTCTACCGTGTTCTTCAAAGAGGGCACCTCCTTCTGGAAGACATTGTTTACTTGTAAACTATTACATAGTATAGGAGGATGTATACAGTTTGTCAAGAATAACCGTGCGGTCATGAAAAATGTTGTGCAAAAAGGGAATCTGTGGTATATATAAGGAAAGAAACCGCGTCAATTCTGCGGTAGATGAACAGAAGAGGAAAAGGAGAGCTGCCCAATGGCAGGAAGAAAAAGTTTATGTATGGTATTTTGAATGACTTTATGACAACCAATCAAATAGGAATGCTTGGAATCCTTGTGACATTCCTGATCACGTTTCTGGCGCTGCGGTTTCCGCTGCCGTTTCTGCCACGGGATCAGGGCAGAGCATTTGCGGTGAACGGCGCGCTTTCCCGTGGAAAAACAAGGGGCGTCGGGCTGCTGTTTGTGATCTGTTTTCTGATCGGCGTCGTGCTCTTTGTTCCGGTGGATACGGAGATGATCGTTTACGGGATCCTGCTGGTCTGCATGATGCTCAGCGGGTATCTGGATGACGCGTCGGACAAGCCCTGGAATGAATACAAAAAGGGACTGATCGATCTGGTCATCTCCATCGTGACCGTGGTGACATTCCTGAATTACAATTCTTCCACGATCTATTTCGGTTCCATGGAAGTGGAGATTCCGAAGATCGTGTACGGCATTCTGGGAATCATCCTGATCTGGGTTTCTGTCAACGTAACCAACTGTTCCGACGGAGTAGACGGCCTGTGCGCCAGCCTCTGCATCGTGGTGCTGGTAGCCTTCAATGTGATCTTCCCGGAAACGCTGGGAAAATACGCAGTGGCAGATTTCCTGTTCGCGGCTGTTCTGCTGGCTTATCTGTATTTCAATTCTTCGCCGAGCAGTATGCTGATGGGAGATGCAGGTTCCAGAGCCCTTGGCTTTTACATAGCGATTATTGCAATGAAGTCCCAGCATCCGTTTATTTATCTGCTGGTGGCGGCAGTGCTGATCATTGACGGAGGTCTTGGACTGATCAAGGTTTTCCTGCTCAGATTTTTGAAGATTGCGATTTTGAAAAATACGAGAACGCCGATCCATGACCATATGAGAAAAAATAAAGGATGGTCAGACACCCAGGTGGTGGCAAGATTTGTGATCCTGCAGGTGATGGCTGCAGCCGTGGCGTATCTGATCGTTCAGATATAAGCGGCGGAAAAGCGGGGCGGTCACACAGCGGCTTGGAATGAAATAACAGTATACTTGTGAAAAAAAGTGGCAGTCTAAATTATTATCATAGAAACAGAGGTGTGACAGATGATGGGAGTGCTGCAGGAGATCCTGCATCTTATTGTGGAGTTTGCGATTCTGATTTTTGAGTACATTGGTGTGGGAGTAATCCTGTGCGCTGGCATCCGTGGGATTCTTAATTATATCCGACGAAACCCGAGTACCCGCCTGGATCTTGCCAAGGGACTTGCCATGGGACTGGAATTTAAACTTGGCAGCGAGATCCTACGTACCGTTGAAGTGCGGGAAATGGAGGAACTGCTGTTTGTAGGCGGAATCATTGCTCTTCGTGCGGTACTCACCATTTTGATCCACTGGGAAATTAAAAACGAAGAGATGCAGAATCAGAAAGAAGGTGATCCCCGTGTACAACCCCCAACTTGACACCTTTCTGTGCGTGGCAGAAGCCGGCAGCTTCAATAAAGCGGCTGAGAAACTGTACATTTCTCCGCCGGCTGTCATCAAACAGATCAATCTGCTGGAGGAAAATCTGGATCTGCAGCTGTTCGTCCGCACCCACCGCGGTCTGGTGCTGACGAAAGCCGGGCAGTCTCTGTATCAGGACACAAAATATATCATTCAATACTGCAAAGACTCTGTGACCCGCGCGAAAAACGCGATGCAGGAAACGGCGAATGTGATCCGGATCGGGACTTCTCCGATGACGCCGGCGCAGGTGCTGGTGGATCTGTGGCCTAAGCTGCAGGCTTACTGTCCGAACATTAAGTTTCAGCTGATCCCTTTTGACAACACACCGGAAAATGCCAGGGAGATCCTTGGAAATCTGGGACAGAACATTGATGTGGTCGCCGGAATTTTTGATGAGACGATGCTGAATCTCCGTCGGTGCAAAGGACTGGAGATTTCCAGGGAGCCGATCTGCTGCGCAGTTTCCGTCCATCACCGCCTGGCACAGAAAAACAGTCTGACGGTGCAGGATCTGTATGGAGAAAATCTGATGCTCATGCGCCGGGACTGGAGCCATTATGTGGATCTTCTGCGGGATGATCTGTGGAAAAATCATCCCCAGATACATATTGTGGATTTTGATTTTTATGATGTGGCTGCGTTCAATCAATGTGAGAACAATAATTGTGTACTGATGGCAGTGGAGAACTGGAGATATGTGCATCCGCTGCTGAAAATCCTTCCGGTGGACTGGGGATATACGATTCCTTTTGGACTTCTGCATTCTCCAAATCCATCTTTTGCCGTAGCGGAATTTCTCCGCGCGGTGGAAAAGGCGGTAAAACAGTGAATGGTCAATAACCTGCTACTGTTAACCCCCAGGTATAAGCAACATAACGAAACGAGACTTCTTTGGAAGTCTCGTTTTTTTTATAATAAAGCCAGAAAGAAAAGGAGAAGAAAAGATATGAAGAATACGGTTTTTATGGCTGTGTTCCTTTGCCTGATCCTCTGTCTTGCCGGCTGCGGTACAGAACGGGAAAATGAACATGCGGAAGCATCGGAAAATCAGAACACAACGGAATGGTTTACGGAGGACACAAAGATTTCAGAGGTGATCAGCGATCCGGCGTTCGGATCTTACGGCAGGCTGATCTTTCCGGTGGACAGCTGGTATTACAGCGGGGACACGCTGGGAGATCTTCAGCTGACCTGGTACAACAATATAGATCCGGCGAAGACCGTGGAGATCGTCAATTATCTGAAAGAGCATGCGGAGGCGGGAGACACCGTTTTTTATGACATTTACACAGAGGAAGAAAAAGCGGCTGACCCGGAAAAGGAAGATGCCGGTCTGTTCTTTTTCAAAGGAGAACCGGGAGAAAAATTTGCGGTATGCAATGCGGGCGGAGGATTTGCCTATGTGGGAGCCATGCAGGACAGCTTTCCCCATGCGCTGGAATTGTCCAAGCGGGGATATAACGCGTTTGCCTGTGTAGGGGAAAGCGACGGGATCGCCAGCTGGCGTACGATGCAGCGCAGACTTGAGACGCTGGAGTCCATGGGGATTCCTACGGAATTTCATCATTATCCCGGATTGCGGCAAGGATTCGGGATTGGAACCGGCACTGTGGCGGAAGGATGGCTGGACCAGGCGGTGGAGTTCTGGGAAGCGCAGATGTGAGAGCCGTTCCGCCAGCGGGATGGCTGCACCGGATGGAAGAAGCATAACAACAAAGGAAGGAAGTATTTTATGAATAACTTTATCTTTCAAAATGACACAAAGGTTTACTTTGGAAGAGGATGTGTCAAAGAGTATCTTCGCTGCCTGGTGAAACCTTACACGACCGTGATGGTGGCATACGGAAGAGGTTCTGTCAAACGCAACGGTGTGTATGAGGAAGTTGTCGGAATCCTGTGGGATGCCGGAAAAGAAATCGTGGAATTTTCCGATATCATGCCGAACCCCACCTATGCCAAAGTGCAGGAGGGAGCAAGGCTGGTCAGGGAAAACAACGTGGAGATGATCCTTGGGATCGGCGGCGGCTCAGTGATGGACTGCTGTAAGGCGGTATCTCTGGCGGCGCGGTATGAGGGCGATATCTGGGAAGATTTCTGGATGCATCCGGGAGTGATCGAGGTGGAATCTGTCCCGCTGGGGGTGATTGTCACCGTGGCGGGCACCGGCAGCGAATGCAATGGCGGCGCGGTGATCACCCACGAGGAAAAGAAGATAAAAGCCGGCAGGGATTACCCGAAGCTCAATCCCAAATTTGCACTGATGGATCCGGTTTACACGTACAGTGTACCGGTAAAACAGATGGTATCCGGCGGATTCGATATCCTGAGCCATATGATGGAGACGTATTTCAGTGAGCCTGACGAGGACAATGTATCCGATGACATCATGGAGGCGCTGATGAAGAGTGTGATCCGCAACCTGCGGGCAGCCATCCAAAATCCTGAGGATTACACGGCGCGCAGCAATCTGCTCTGGGATTCCACTATGGGAGAAAACCGTATCATCAAGCTGGGAAAGAAAGGAGACTTCCAGTGCCACAATATGGAGCATCAGCTGGGAGCTTACACCGACTGCAATCACGGATTTGGCCTTGCAGTGCTGCAGCCCGTTTATTACCGTCATATTTATAAAGACGGGCTGTCAAAGTTTGCGCGATTTGCAGAGAATGTCTGGGAAATCCCCCGTGACGGCAGAAGCGACGAGGCGCTGGCGCTGGCGGGACTGGATGCGCTGGAAGAGTTTAGTATCCCAACTGGTGGGCGGATATGCCGATGGTAATGTACAGCTTTTTTGAAGAATATGATTTTTCAGGAAAAACGATCATTCCGTTCAATGTACACAATGGAAGCCGCTTTTCCGGAACCATTGAGACAATCCAGGAACTGGAACCGGATGCGGAAGTTGTGGAAGACGGATTCACCATCAATGAACGGGATGTACCTGGTGCCGCAGGAGATGTGGCTGACTGGATAGAGGAGATTGGTTATCCCTGCATCTGGGCTTCCACTGGAACATGATGATGGGAATGGCAGGCAGACTCTGCAAAGGTCCTTCCCGGCCGCGCAGGATCATCCTGCGGATCCTCGGAATCTGCATTGCGGTCTATGGAGTCTATGCCTTCATCCGCCGGGGACTTCCGGGATACATGTCTTTGCAGAATCCCTTTGTCTTCTTCGATTTTGAAGAGCCGCTGATCTTCTTTTTCCTGGATTATCTGGCGGTCATGGGACTGTTCGTCTGGGCGGGGCATTATCTGGCAAAACTGGTGAGAAAGATGCAAAAAGGAAGAGTATAAAATTCGTCTTGACAAAAGAAAAGAAAGTGTATATACTTTGAGTGTCAAAACAATCGAAAAACAAGGAAAAGAAGAAAGCGCATTTGAAAATGAACTGAGACAGCAAAATTTCCAAATGCGTTTTACAGTGAGGCAGGAAAAAATGATAGGTAAGATTTGCGGAACCGGTTCCTATGTGCCGGAGAAAACAGTGAGCAATGACGATCTGGCGAAAATCGTTGACACCAGTGATGAGTGGATACGGGAAAGAACCGGAGTTGCAAGAAGACATATCGCCGAGCAGGATACCGTGGTATCCATGGGAGCGAAAGCCGCTGAGAAGGCCCTGGAAAACGCAGGGATTTCTCCGGAAGAAGTGGACCTGATCCTTGTGGGAACTTCCACTTCCAATGTAATCTTTCCGTCAGCGGCCTGCTCGATCCAGAAAGAGATCGGAGCGATTCATGCCGCAGGCCTTGACGTATCGGCAGCCTGTACCGGATTCCTGTCTGTCTATCAGATCGGCCAGGCATACATTCAGTCGGGAATGGCAAAAACCGTGCTTCTGATCGGCGCGGAATGCCTGAGCAGACTGGTGAACTGGAAGGACAGAGGTACCTGTATTCTCTTTGGAGACGGTGCAGGGGCAGCAGTCCTTCAGGCGGATGAGACAGCTTCCTGTCTGCAGACCGTGCTTCATTCCGATGGAGCGAAAGGCTGGACGCTGACCTGCGACAGCCGCCACAAGGAAGGAGACAAAGATCTGTCTCAGGATCCATCCACTTATATTCAGATGGATGGAAGGGAAGTATTTAAGTTCGCGCTGACGAAGGTTCCGGAGGCGGTGCGGGAGGTGCTGGAAAAAGCAGAGATTTCTGCGGATGATATTTCCTGGTTCCTGCTGCATCAGGCGAATATCCGTATCATTGAGGGCGTTGCAAAACGTCTCAGGATCGGTATGGAACGTTTCCCTTCCAATATGGAAGAATACGGCAACACCTCTGCGGCAAGCATTCCGATCCTTCTGGACGAAATGAACCGGAGCGGAAAACTGGAAAGAGGCCAGAAGCTGGTGATGTCGGGTTTTGGCGCCGGGCTGACCTGGGGCGCATGTGTTTTTGAGTGGTAATTTCCGCTGTGTCGGATTACACATAAATCAAATGGAAAATCAAAAGGAGAAGAAAGCAAATGTTAGAAAAAGTAAAAGAGACCGTAGCAGAATCACTGGGAGCAGATATCAACACCATTACAGAGGAAACATCCTTCAAAGATGATCTGGGGGCAGATTCTCTGGACCTGTTTGAGATGGTAATGTCTCTGGAAGAGTCCTGCGGCGTAGAGATTCCGACTGAGGATCTGGAGCAGATGAAGACTGTCGGAGATGTTGTGAAATATCTGGAAGACCATCAGTAAAAAGCGTTATAGAGCAGAGACATAGAATCCCGAAGAAAGAGAGATGATGTTCCCTCTTTTTTCGGGATTTATAAGAAGATAAGGAGTGTGGACCATGAGCCAAATAGCATTTATTTTCCCTGGACAGGGCGCACAGGAACCGGGGATGGGAAAAGATTTTTATGAGAATTCCGCCAGTGCCAGAGAAGTGTTCGATCAGGCAGAAAGCCTGTTGGGACTGGATATGAAGAAACTCTGTTTTGAGGAAAATGATGAACTGAACATTACGGAATACACACAGATCGCCCTGCTGACTGCGTGTATGGCGATGGAGCGCGTGGCGCGCGAACAGGGTGTGGCTCCGCAGGTGACTGCCGGACTGAGTCTTGGTGAATACTGCGCGATCGTGTCCGCAGGAGGAATGGAACTTTCCGATGCCATGCGGCTGGTCAGAAAAAGAGGAATCCTGATGCAGGAAGCTGTTCCGGCAGGACAGGGAAGCATGGCGGCAGTTCTTGGCATGGACGGTCCTTCCATTGAGAAGGTTCTGGAAGGCCATGAGGGCGTATGGATCGCCAACTATAACTGTCCGGGACAGATCGTGATCACCGGTTATAAGACTCCGGTGGAGGAAGCGTCCAAAGCGCTTCAGGAAGCCGGCGCAAAACGTGTGCTTCCGCTGAATGTCAGCGGCCCGTTCCATTCTCCTCTGATGCAGCCGGCGGGAGAGGGACTGAAGGAAATCTTCGCGGGAATGAAAATGTCTCCGCTGAAAGTACCGTATGTAACCAATGTGACTGCAGAGTATGTTGATGATATTGCACAGACAGAAGAACTGCTGATCCGTCAGGTTTCCTCCTCCGTGCGCTGGCAGCAGAGCGTGGAGAAGATGATTGCAGACGGTGTCGATACCTTTGTGGAAATCGGACCTGGACGCACATTGAACGGATTCCTGCGCAAGATCGACCGCCAGGTAAAAGGATACAACATCCGCACATGGGAAGAGATGCAGAAGGTTTGTGAAGAGCTTGCACAGGCATGACGGCAGAAATGATGCAGAGCAGAAAGGGAAAGATATGTTGGAAGGAAAAGTAGCAGTAGTTACCGGCGCTTCCCGCGGAATCGGAAGAGCGATCGCTCTCAGACTTGCGCAGGAGAAAGCGGCGGTTGTGATCAATTATAACGGCTCCAGAGAAAAGGCAGAAGAGGTGGTTCAGGAAATCGAAGCGGCGGGAGGAACCGCCTGCGCGATCCAGTGCGACGTTTCTGATTTCTCCGCCTGTGAGGCATTTTTCAAGGAAGTAACCGAGCGTTACGGACGGGTAGACATCCTCGTCAACAACGCAGGCGTAACAAGAGACGGTCTTCTGATGAAAATGTCGGAGGAAGATTTTGATAAGGTGGTGGATACCAACCTGAAGGGAACATTCAACTGCATCCGTTTCGTCACCAGAACGATGCTCCGCCAGAAGAGCGGACATATCATCAATATGTCTTCCGTGGTAGGCATTGCCGGAAATGCAGGACAGGCGAACTACGCGGCATCCAAAGCGGGCGTGATCGGCCTGACAAAGACAGCGGCAAAAGAACTGGCATCCCGCGGCATCACAGTCAATGCCATCGCACCGGGCTTTATTGAGACGGATATGACTGCCGTACTTTCCGACAAGATCCGGGAAGCGACTGCGGCACAGATCCCGATGGGACATTTCGGAGCGGCGGAGGACGTGGCGAATCTTGCCGCATTCCTGGCATCCGATCAGGCAAAATATATCACAGGCCAGGTCATCCATGTGGACGGCGGAATGGCGATGTAAGAGTTATAAGCCCGTTTGAAAGTGTCGTACCGGGCGGTGCGATATATGGGAAAGAAACGGCGCGCTGCAGGAAGGAAAGGTAAGAAATGAAAAGAAGAGTAGTTGTAACCGGATTGGGCGCAGTAACCCCGATCGGAAATAATGTAGATGAATTCTGGAAGAGTGTAAAAGAGGGAAAATGCGGGATCGGACCGATCACCCGTTTTGATACCTCAGAATATAAGGTACATCTGGCGGCGGAGGTCAAGGACTTCAACGCGAAAGAATACCTGGATTTCAAGACAGCAAAAAGGATGGGACGTTTTTCCCACTATGCCATTGCGGCATCCCGTGAGGCTTTCGCGGACGCAGGGCTGGATATGGCGAACGAGGATCCTTACCGCGTAGGCGTGATCATCGGTTCCGGCATCGGTGACCTGGAGACCAGCGAGGCGGCAGAGGCAAAGATCCAGGCGGGAAAGCCGTCCAAAGTAAATCCGTTCACGGTTCCTATGATGATCGCCAATATGGCGGCAGGAAACGTTGCCATTGACCTGGGAGCGAAAGGTAAATGTACCAGCGTTGTGACGGCATGTGCCAGCAGCACCCATTCCATCGGAGACGCATTCCGCGCGATCCAGTACGGGGATGCGGACGTATGTGTGGCGGGAGGTGCAGAGGGCAGCATCTGTCCGCTGGGCGTGGCAAGTTTTACCAGCCTGACTGCACTGTCCGATTCGGAAGATCCGGCGAGAGCTTCTATTCCGTTTGATAAGGACCGCAACGGTTTCGTGATGGGCGAAGGCGCAGGAATCGTTATCCTGGAAGAGCTGGAGCATGCAAAGGCAAGAAACGCGAAAATCTATGCGGAACTGGTAGGATACGGCGCAACCTGTGACGCCAATCATATTACCGCCCCCATCGAGGACGGAAGCGGCGCTGCGAAAGCGATGGAACTGGCAATGAACGAGGCGGGTATCCAGCCGTCGGATGTGACGTATATCAACGCACACGGCACCAGCACACATCTGAACGATCTGGTGGAGACCAGAGCGGTCAAAGCAGCGTTCGGCGACGCGGCAAAGGATGTGGTGATCAACTCGACAAAATCCATGATCGGCCATCTGCTGGGCGCAGCCGGCGGTGTGGAATTTGTCACCTGCGTAAAATCCATTCAGGACGGATTTATCCATCAGACCATCGGTTCCGTGGAATCCGAGGAAGAATGTGATCTGAATTACGCGATCGGCGCTCCGGTGGAGAAGCCGGTGGAATATGCGATGAGCAATTCCCTGGGATTCGGCGGACACAATGCGAGCCTGCTGATCAGGAAATATGAGGAGTAATGGTATGGAATTTGAACAGATGATCAGAATCATAGAGACAGTTTCCAATTCTTCCCTGACTGCTTTCCACTATGAAGCAAACGGAGTGAAGATTGATATGGAACGTGAGGCGGGGGCGGCTCCGGCAGGTGTTTCTCCTGTGGCTGCAGGTAATGTGACAGCCGGCGCTGCAGCAGCTCTTCCGGCAGCCGGAACAGCAGCGGCAGCTGAGACAACAGTTCCTGCGGGCGTTTCCGCACCGGCAGGAACGCCGGCGGCAGTTTCCGCGGCAGCAGTGGCTTCACCGGCGGGAGCGGCAGTGGCTGCTTCTGCGGCAGCAGATACCGTTCCGGCAGGGACAGCAGTGGCTGAGGAAGCTCTGAAAGAGGGAAATATGGTCACTTCTCCGCTGGTGGGTACTTTCTACGCAGCGCCGGCAGAGGACGCTGAGCCGTTCGTCAAGGTCGGTGACCATGTGAAGAAAGGACAGACTCTTGGAATCGTGGAAGCGATGAAACTGATGAATGAAATTGAAAGCGATTATGACGGTGTCGTAACCGCCATTCTGGTACAGAACGGAGATACGGTAGAGTATGGAATGCCTCTGTTCTGCATCGCCTGAGGAGGTAATGGGATGAACAGCCTGAATACAAAGCAGATCATGGAGATCATTCCTCACCGCCATCCGTTCCTTCTGGTGGACGAAATTGAAGATTTCGTGCCGGGGGAATACGCGGTGGGTTATAAATGTGTAACTTACCGGGAAGATTTCTTTGCGGGACATTTTCCGCAGGAACCGGTGATGCCGGGCGTGCTGATCGTTGAGGCGCTGGCACAGACCGGAGCTGTGGCGATCCTTTCTCTGGAAGAGAACAAAGGGAAGATCGCGTTCTTTGGCGGGATCAACAAATGCCGTTTCAAAGGAAAAGTAAAACCTGGGGATAAACTGCGTCTGGAGACGAAGATCATCCGCCGCAAAGGTCCTCTGGGCGTTGGAGAAGCCGTTGCAACTGTTGATGGAAAAGTGGTGGCAAGCGGAGAACTGACATTTATGGTAGGAGATGCAGAATGATTAAGAAAGTACTGATTGCCAACCGCGGGGAGATTGCCGTGCGGATCATCCGTGCCTGCCGTGAGATGGGGATTGAGACCGTCGCTGTCTATTCGGAGGCAGACCGTGAGGCGCTGCACACACAGCTTGCAGACGAAGCCATCTGCATCGGACCTGCACCCTCCAAGGACAGCTATCTGAATATGGAACGTATTCTGAGCGCTACACTGGTGTCCGGAGCAGACGCGATCCATCCGGGCTTCGGTTTCCTGTCCGAGAACAGCCGGTTTGCGGAACTTTGCAGGAAATGCCATATCACCTATATCGGGCCTGCGCCGGAGGTCATCGAAAAGCTGGGCAATAAATCTGAGGCGCGCAACACGATGATGGCGGCAAATGTTCCTGTGGTGCCGGGCAGTAAAGAGCCGATCTACGAGGTAGAAGACGGACTGAAGATCGCAGAGAAGATCGGCTATCCGGTGATGATCAAGGCTGCTCTTGGCGGCGGCGGCAAGGGAATGCGGACAGCGGAAAGCGCAGATGAGTTTGCATCATCCTTCGCAACCGCACAGAAGGAAGCGATGATGGCTTTCGGCGATGGAACGATGTATGTGGAGCGTTTTATCCGCCATCCCCGCCATGTGGAATTCCAGATCATGGCGGATAGCTTTGGAAATGTGGTGCACCTGGGCGAGCGTGACTGTTCGGTTCAGCGAAACCATCAGAAACTGATCGAAGAGTCTCCCTGCGTGGCGCTGGACGATAAGCTGAGAAAGAAAATGGGCGACGCTGCGGTCCGTGCGGCAAAAGCGGCGCATTATGAAAATGCAGGAACCATCGAGTTCCTTCTGGAGCCGGACGGAAACTTCTACTTTATGGAGATGAATACCCGTATCCAGGTGGAACATCCGGTGACTGAGTGGGTGACCGGGATCGACCTGATCAAAGAACAGATCCGTGTGGCATCGGGCCTTCCGCTGTCTGTGAAACAGAAGGACATTGTACTGAAAGGACATGCCATCGAGTGCCGGATCAATGCGGAAAATCCGGAAAAGAATTTCCGTCCCTGCCCGGGAACCATCACGGATGTATACCTGCCGGGCGGTTTCGGCGTGCGCGTGGATACGGCAATTTATAACGGTTATACGGTGCCGGCATATTATGACTCCATGCTGGCAAAACTGATCGTACATGGAAATACCAGGGAGGAAGCCATCGCAAAAATGCAGACGGCCCTTGGGGAAGTGGTGATTGAAGGAATCGATACCAACGTGGATTATCAATATGAAATCCTCAATCATCCGGACTATATCGACGGAAAGATTGATATTGAATTTATAGAAAGGCTGGGTTAAGGCATGAATCTGGAAAGATATTTTAAAAAGACGAGGTCAAAGGCCGCCGTCCTTTTCGATGGCGATGGTTCAAACGAGGCAAGACGGCCGGAAGCGCCGCAGGGCATCCTGAAAAAGTGCAACGCCTGTAAGTCTGCCATCTTTACGGAGGACGTAAAGAGGAATTATTATATCTGTCCAAAATGCCATAACTATTTCCGGGTCCATGCCTGGAGAAGAGTGGAGATGATCGCCGACGAGGGCAGTTTCGAGGAATGGGATCATGATCTGCAGACCTCAAATCCCCTGCAGTTCAAGGGATATGAAGAGAAAGTTCACGCGCTTCAGGAGAAGACCAATCTTGCGGAGGCGGTGCTGACAGGCAAGGCGAAGATTCAGGGAATGGACGTGGTACTCGGCATCTGCGACGGACGATTCATGATGGCGAGTATGGGAGAAGTAGTCGGAGAGAAAATTGCCCGCGCAGTGGAACGTGCCACAGAGGAAAGGCTTCCGTTGATCCTCTATGCATGTTCCGGCGGTGCGAGAATGCAGGAAGGAATCGTCTCCCTGATGCAGATGGCAAAGACTTCCGCAGCCCTGAAACGTCACAGCGAGTCGGGACTGCTGTATATTACGGTTCTGACGGAACCGACCACCGGAGGCGTGACCGCCAGCTGGGCGATGCTGGGAGACATTATCCTGGCCGAACCCAATGCGCTGATCGGATTTGCAGGTCCCCGTGTCATCGAGCAGACGATCGGGCAGAAGCTTCCGAAAGGCTTCCAGCGGGCGGAATTCCTTCTGGAACATGGATTTATTGACGCAATCCTGGAGAGAGAGACGTCCAGGGAGACGCTGGCGGAGATCCTCCGGCTCCACGGAGCGGAACAGGATAACGCCGCAAACGCAGAGAACACATCGGAAGAACTGCATGAGAAAATGGAAGGCGGAATTCCGGATGAACTGAAAGATACAGAAAGCGGTCTCACCGCCTGGGAGCGTGTGGAAAAAGCGCGGAAAAAGGACCGTCCTGTGGGGACAGACTATATCCAGGCGCTGTTTGAAGGCTTTCAGGAGTTCCATGGAGACCGCGGCTTTCGGGATGATCCGGCAATCGTGGGAGGTATCGCCTGGTTCCATGACCGTCCGGTAACGGTTATCGCTGAGGCAAAGGGAACGACGACCAAAGAAAATGTCAAGAGAAACTTTGGAATGCCATATCCCGAAGGATACCGGAAAGCGCTGCGTCTGATGAAACAGGCGGAGAAATTCCACCGTCCGGTCATCTGTTTTGTAGATACGCCGGGAGCGTTCTGCGGCATGGAAGCCGAGGAACGGGGCCAGGGCGAGGCGATTGCGAGAAATCTTTTTGAGATGTCGGATCTGAAGACACCGATTCTGTCCCTTGTCATCGGCGAAGGCGGCAGCGGCGGCGCACTGGCGCTGGCGGTGGGAGACGAGGTATGGATGATGGAAAATGCCATCTATTCGGTACTTTCCCCGGAAGGGTTTGCGTCGATCCTTTGGAAAGACAGCAAACGTGCGAAGGAAGCGGCTCAGGTTATGAAGCTGACCGCTCAGGATCTGAAGCGTCTGGGAATTATCGAGAAGATTATTGACGAGCCGGAACATCTGACACGGGAAAACTTCCCGATCGTATGCGACGCGCTGGAACAGGATATCGAAGGATTCCTGGAGAAATATACAAACTGTAATACAGAAGAACTCACAGAACACAGATATCAGAGATTCCGTAAGATGTGATCATCGCTCATGGAAAAACTGCAAAGCTTTCAGAGCGTGCTGTGAGTGAAAGCAAGATGCCCCCGGAAGAGAATGCGGACAGAAAGTCCGCAGACTCATCCGAGGGTATTTTTTTCGAGAACAGCGTGTGACAAATCCGCGTTTTCAAGAATGTCAGATAAGAAAAGTTAATCCAGAATATCCTTCACTTCCGATTCCGTTATCTGGCAAATTTTCGCAATTTCCGTGATGGTTTTTCCCTGGGCATTCAGTTGAAATATACGTTTCGCTTTTTCTACCCCAGCCTGCTCGCCTTTCTGGAACCCAGTTTGTTCTCCCTTTTTGAACCCAGCATTCTCCGCACTTTTCATCTGAGACTGATAATCCCGGAGCGCCTTTTCACGTGCCTCATATTCCATTTGCTTTTTTCATCCGCACTCATCTGCACCAATGTGTCATATGCTTCCTGAATATATTCATCTGTACCAGCCATATGTTCAAACTCCTTTCGGTTTTTGCCATGCAGAAACCGCATCCAGCGCAGAATTCCCTTTTCCGACTGCGCTTCCGGCGGCATTTTTTTCAATTCAAGGAACTGTAATTCCAGGAGATCCGAATAGCGTTCTTTTGTCCCGTCATCGTAAAGATGGATGGTGTGATAGTAAAGGTCATCGTCAAACCAGGAAAAATCCAGGATGCTGACGTGGATACATTTTCTGAGTTTTTCGTAGGAATCCCAGGTTCAGGTGCCGCCCGTCCCGCATTCGGACATGGACGTCCAAAATTCCCAGTTTTTCTTCGGGATAATCACGGGGGAGTTCCGTTGGGACGATTTCAGTATCCTGAATTTCGTCAGGGGAAAGATCCAGTAAAGCGGCGATAAACCCTGTCCTCACTTTGGGATTCATCATCAGTTCCTTAAAACAGAAATCTACAGTGGGCAGCATAATAAAGTTTTCATCAGGTTTCTTCATGCGTTTTCTCCTTTCTGTGTGCAGAAACGGATCATGGAACCGTCCCGGCAGACTGTCGGACACACAGAAAAGAGCACGACTGTATAGTAGTATTTTATCATAAACTTTACTGCAACAAAAGCTGTTTTCCGTACGCTCTGCAAATTTGTTTGAAGTATTGGGTTGTTTCGGCGATATGCCGTTGAATAATGGAAAGAACGAATGTTCTTTCGAGTGTGAATGAAGTATAACATAATTTATCCTTGTTTTCCAGAAAAAAATGCCGTGCTGGCTTTTTATATTTCTCTGGCAAGAGGGTTGGATGTGGATAAGCCAAGAAATCTTGCCAAATCAGTGACCGTAGAATGATTTATCTTGCACTTATCGTAAATACATGATAATATTACATGGAAAAATTGCTGTGATCTCTGTATGAACGGCAATAAAGAATTTCTGAGAAACAAGTCAAGGAGGCGCACCATGGGCTGGAAAGCAATCTGTCTTATGATCAAAAAAGGCAACATTTTTGCATTTCAGGCTATCAGTGCGCCCATTTTTAGGTAAAATCAGAGGAATCTGCGGTTTTATTTTCTGGAATTCAAATCTTTTCCATTCCATTCTGAGATTCTGAAAATGGGCATCATTCAAGATTCAATCAATTTTACAAAGAAGGATGATGCAAAAATGAATATCAAAAAACAAATCCGTACGTTATATATTTATGAAATGATCAGCGGCCTCCAGATCGTGGATCTGGTCTGGGTCCTTTTCCTGATCCAGAGGGGATTTTCTCTGGCGGAGGCAGGAATTGCAGAAGGTGTGTTCCATGTGGTGAGTATGTGCTGTGAGATTCCAAGCGGTATGCTCTCGGACCTGATCGGGAGAAAGAAGACGCTGGCGGCAGCAGGGATCGTTTCCGCGTTGTCGGCATTCTGTATGATCGTGACTGATTTTTTCCCGATGATCCTGCTGGCGATGGGTCTGAATGCGCTCAGTTACAATCTGGTTTCCGGGACAAGAGAAGCGCTGACTTATGACAGTCTGCTGGAAGCAGGAGCGGAGGATCAGTACCTGAAAGTATCCTCCCGTCAGGAATCTATTTATCAGGGGTTGTATGCGGTTACAGGACTGATCAGTGTGATCACGGTCAGCCTTGGTTACCGGCTGGCATATCTGCTGGCTGTGGGACAGGGGCTTTTATGTACTGTGGTTGCTTTGCAGCTGAAGGAAGCAGGAATCCGGAGCAGAGAAAAACGTTCCCAGGTGACATTCCGGACCATGGGAGGGGAGCTGCTGCGTCATTTCCAGCGGAGTGCCCGTTTTCTGATGGAACATCCGAAGATCCGGGAGCGGATGGTGGTGTCCGGAGGAATCAGCGCGGGCTGCTATCTGGTATCTATGATTTTGCAGGAACACCTGGCAGCGATCGGACTGGACGAGCGATTGATCGGCATTCCGCTGTTTTTTATCTCTCTGTTCAGTGTGGCAGGAGCCGTTCTGGGAGAGCGCACCAGGAATCTGCGTACCAGGACAGTGGTAATGACAGGAGGATGTCTGGCAGGGATCGCTGTGATCTTCAGTGGCGGAAACCATCTGCTGCCGGTTATCGTTGCTGCTGGTGCTGCCAACGGTATGAATGAAATGACAGCGCTTCGTCTGGAGAATGAAAATCAGAGAGAAGCCGCCAGCGAGATACGGGCTACGATCATTTCTGTGGGAAGTATGATGTACAGTGTCTGGATGGCGGTTCTGAGCCCGGTGTGCGGAGCGGCGGCAAATGCGTTTTCCGTTCCGGCAGCATTTTTCGGACTGGGTATTCTGATGATTGTTCTGACCTGCAAAAAGGGGGCTGCGTGAAATTTTGCCTGTTTCACGCAGCCCTAACTCTAATACTCAGCGCAGCCTGTTGCTTACATATATTTCTGAATGATCCGGTTCATGGTATCCCACTTTTTCTCCATATTCTCCACCAGCTTGAACTGTGTCCGGCAGCGGTCGAGATTATGGTTTTCCCGGTGAATCTTGAAATAGTGATCGCCCTCCAGATAATCGGTGAGAAAGCGCATTCCGCATTCAAAAGTCATAACCTTGGCGCCGATGGGCATCAGGAGGATCTCCTGTTCCGTGAGCTGTCCGGCACATCCCTCGAGAAAGCCTTTGACATACATTTCATAGAGGTTCATATCACAGAAGACTTTGTTCAGATCCGGCTCGTCTTCATCGGCGGTGCTTGCGCCGAAACGGATGGAGTCGCCGAAATCATTCATCGCAAGTCCCGGCATGACGGTATCCAGATCGATAACACAGATTCCTTTGCGGGTCTTGTTGTCGATCATGATATTGTTCAGCTTTGTGTCGTTGTGGGTGACACGCAGAGGGATTTCTTTTTTGGCAAGCAGTTTGTTAAAGATGCCGGCAAGTTCCTCGTGGGCAAGGACGAATTCAACCTCTCTCTGTACAGAGGCGGCACGGCGGCAGACATCCTGCTCTACAGCTTTTTTGAAGACTTGGAACCGTGCCTCTGTGTCGTGAAATCCGGGAATCGTCTCGTGAAGGGTCTCTGCAGGATAGTCGGCAAGAAGACGCTGGAAGTTTCCGAATGCCAGCGCGCTTTCATAGAAATCTTCTGGACGCTCCACGCGGTCAAAGCTGGTTGCGTCTGTGATAAAGATATAGGATCTCCAATAATCACCAAACGAATCTTTATAATATGGCTTGCCATCTACTGCCGGGATCACACTCAGTGTCTCACGCGTCGGATCACCTCCGGCCGCTGCTATCTTCTCACGCAGAAAATCAGTCACACCCAGAATATTCTCCATCAGCTGAACC
>OLQX01000727.1_pt1 | contig 36135 bp, 44 predicted proteins | sample 1672581 | NCBI WGS metagenome assembly OLQX01 (sample SAMEA3136701, study PRJEB25190) | human gut metagenome | reverse complement strand
ACAGCGCTTTTCTACTGAAGAACACAGACAACGATCTGGAACATACAGACAGAGACAAATGCATTTACGAATTTACCAGGTTCTTAAAACAGCATGATAAACTTATCACAGAAATGAAATATCAGAACATATCCATGAAGCAGTGCTTTGGATTTTAACATAGAGGTACAACATTAGAAACAAAATACAGGTCCAGACATAGACCTTTCTCTTGGAAAGTAGATACACGGGTATCGAAATCCCACAAGTGATAAATCTTGAAAACCTCAGATATATCCTGGTCTTCGGATCAGGTGAGGCTGAGTAAATCTAAAGGATCCCACGGTTTTAACCGTGGGAGTATGTCAAGCTGGTACAATGCGCTTAGAATTCGAGGATGACTCTTATGCTATAGTCGACAGCATTGAAACAGTCAAAACATTCCAGTTATCGCAGCAACAGGAAGGAACCGATGCGGATTGGGAAAATCTAGGACTGAAGAATCCAAACAATCCGGACTGACAAGAAATTGAGTCTGAAAATTTCAAGAAGAGGGAGCCACTGACCGGCTCTTTCTTTTTTTTGTGTCCTTTGTTTTTCGTGTCCAACACTCAACACATATTTAGTACAACCAATAAATATACACAATACAAGGAGGAATGTATTTATGTACGAAGTAACAAAGGAAATTGAGAACGCAATCTATAAGGCAGTCATCAGTCACACTTTATTTGTGACGTTTACTGACGCCGCAGCAATGGAAATCAGATCTCGTATGACTTCAATTGCAAAGAACGAAGGTCATGACATCGAAGCTGAGGATTTCCCAGTAATGACGTTCAATGCCTTCAGTAACAACATTATCAAGGCGTTTTACAATGACTTGGGATTCACAGAAGCTCCAGGAGTTGTAGACGTAAATCCAACTGCACGTGCTGTGAAAGCGGTAGCATTGATCACCGGAGATAATGCAATCAAAGGTCTGAACTATGGAATTCCGCTTGCAAAAGACGGTGGAGCTCTGAATCTCACATTGAAAGTTTGGGATCTTGCAAAAGAAGCCGAACTTGATCCAAATGAACCTGGATTCGATCAGAAAGTACTTGATCTTGCAATCAAAGATGGAGTTGCTAAAAAGATGATCGATGACGCTGGTGCTATTTCCCAGATGTGTGATCATTATCAGGAATATCTTAGTATCTTAAAAAGTGAAAACCTGATCTCGTTTGCGGACCAGGATACGTTAGCACTTCAGATTCTTGATATGCATCCGGAATATCTGGATACACTTGGAATCCAGCACATGGTTGTTGATGAAGCTCAGGATTCGAATGATAAGAACATGGAATTCATCAACCGTATCCTTGCTGTTATGAGAAAGAATGATCCGAACATGGAACATCACTCTCTGACGATCGTTGGTGACGATAACCAGTCTATCTATGGATTCCGTAAAGCTAATCCACAGAACATGATCGATTTTGATAACAAAATCGGCATGACGTCAACAAAACTGTTTATGACTCAGAACTTCCGTTCAAAACAGGAAATCCTTGATCCGGCAAATGCACTTGTTGCTCTCAATGTAAATCGTATTGATAAGCCATGTGTTGCAGCGAGGGGAAATGGCGGCAAATACACCTTACAGGGATATGATTCCGTTGACGAAGAGTTAGATGCCATTGTAGACAGAGTTGCTGAGATGATCAATTCCGGCATTACCCCGAGAGACATTGCGGTACTGTCATTCAAAAAGGCAACACTCCAGAAACTGGCAGCAAAGTTATCTAAAAAAGGTGTTACATGGGTAATCAAAGCTCCGTTGAAACTGATCGAGAACAGCCGTGTTCACGGTGCAATCGAATTCATGCAGGCGTTTAAAGACCCAACCATGAGTAAACCATACTTCGAATACCTCATTCCGTTAACAGATGGTCACCTTCTTGATAATGAAGAGGGACTTTCTGAAGAAGAAATGCAGGAAAAGATCCAGAGCCTGATCGGTGAGGTTCGTTCAGAAGTTATGAGTATCATTAACGGAGATCCAAATCAGGGTCGCCTGAAGCTGCATGAAATGTTAGAAGCTATTAATGTTGGCGACGATGAGTTGTATACGAAATGGCTTGACATGATGTATCAGCATGGAGCAGAGGCTGAGAAAGCATTCCAGCTTGATCCTGCAAACAATAATCATCCATTGATTGAAGAGATCGCATGGATTGATTATTTTACGGAATTCGGGGCTGATACAGAGCTCAAGATGGATCAGGATTACGAAGGTGTTGTTCTTTCGACAGCACATTCATCCAAAGGTCTTGAATGGCCGTATGTTATCAATACGATCAGTGACTACGATAATGCAAGACTTCATCGTGCACAAAATGTTTTGGATGTAGAAGAGACAAGACGTCTTTTGTTTGTATCCATGACACGTGCTCGTGAAGAATTACTAGTTACAGGAGCTTATGTTGCATACAAAAAGGATGACGAAGTTTATAATCAGTTCTTGAAAGAATTGTATGTAATCCGCGACGGCAATACAGACAGATGGGATGCGGAACTTTTAGCTAGAGCTCAGAAGATTGAAGAAAGAGCCGAAGCCAGAAAGAAAGCATCCGCCGAAAGAGCAAAGGCAAAACGTGAGGCTGACAAAAAGAGTCGTCTTGCTGATATCCTGGCTGCAGACGGAAAAACGGTTGCAATTGATGGAAAACGTGGAAGCGGAAAAGGTATTTATAGTAAATCCAAATACGCAACCAAACTTCGCGACGTACGTTCTGAGTACGACAAGAAGGTTTCTAAGATCAGAGAAATGACAGATTCGGAAAAGGCTGAATACAATAATATGACAGCAAATGCAACCCAGATGTCACTTGCAGACATCATTGGTTAAAAACAAGAGGAATACCACTTACCTGTTTTAGGTAGGTGGTTTTCTTTGTTTAAGCGGTTCCGGGAGTAAGGATCGAAGTGTGTTATGCAGCTTTCGGAACCAAGCAATCGTATGCTAAAAATCGTATCAAATCTATCGAACTTGTTCGAAGATCCGGATTCCGTTAGGAATACGGGTCATGCATTAGTGTTGTTATAGAATACATATGTACGGTTCCGGGGTAGTAATCGAAGAGTGTTCTGCAGTTCTTGGAACCGGAAATCATCATAATTCATTTTGTTTCGCATTCTTGAAGTCCATATTTAGAATAACAAAATTCATGTATATTAAAAGGAGGAAACAAACATGAGTAAGCATTTATCAGATTTCAGGAAGTCAATGTCCTGTTCCAGCAATGTGAATCCAATTCAGGTTCAGAAAGCAGAAAGCAGATGGAAGGACGAACTTCTCATTTTTAAGTCTGCAGTCGTCGGAACCATTTCTGGAGATGTCACATTTCGTAACAAAGAGGACATGTACGAACTTGTAGCTCCATCTTACAGTGATGGTGTTATTGGTTCCATTGATGAATATCATCAGAAAAAAGTGGAACGTCTGACAAACGAATGTTATCGCAGATGTCAGGCAGAGCATCATAGAGTTGCTGACGGAACAGCAGTGATCCCGGAACACGGAATTCATCTTGATCTCTCTACTTTCGTCAACACACGATTTCCGGATGACGACGACATCAGTGTTAAATTTGATGCCATTCTTTTGGATCCAGGTGTTACTACCGGAGTGATTTTCCGTAAAGGAACTCCAAACATCTCCGCAACATCTCGAGGGGAGTCTAATGTGCACAACAGCATCGAACTCCATTTAATGATGAAAGCACTTCAGAAGTATGCAGATGACACTTACAAGAAAGACACCAGAGTTAATCTGGTTGCATCTATCCAATTTTCTGCAAAAACAAAGGATACCTCACTTAAAATGGATCCGCTGTATTTTGGAAAAGATGAACCGGTCCGTGCAATCCGGTATACTTATGTAGTCGGATCTGGAACACTTGGTGACTTGGATGAGAATCTGAAGTCCATTCTTGATAAGTTCTGTGCTGGTTGCGATGCATCTTCTATGGATGAAGAAAAGGATTGCAAAGGCTGTTGGAAAAACAGTTACTGCCATTACAAACCGGCTCCAGAACATCAGGAGATCGTAGAGAAGGTTAGCACAGCAAGCAAATTCCAGCCATCAGATGAACAGCAGAAAATCTTGGATTCCATTTATGGTGTTTACGAGGTTAATGCCACTGCCGGATCTGGAAAGACAGCCGTGACATGTAACAGCATGGTAGGAAAAGCGGAATTGTCTTATCAGGAAGCTTTAGAAACTTATCGTCAGACTGGTCAGTTACCAGCTGCGGCTGAATACTTATGCAATGATTCCAGAGCATAAGTGTAGGAAAACGAAATTGAGTCACCCACTGTGGTGGCTCTTTTTGTTATTAGTTTGCAGCGTAGTGGAACATATTTAATAATAAGGAAATTATGCAAACAAAAAGAAAGGAACGTTTGAATTATGAAACATATGAAACGAAACTTATTTATGATCGGGTGTCTGATTGCTGGGCTTTCTATAACAGGTTGCGGAAAATCGGAAACAGTTGATGAAACCGCTTATTTGACACCAGACGATGTCGAAAGCGTTTATTACACGTCCGAAGAAGAGTTACCGAATGACATGGCTTACGTTGTACGGACAGAAAAAGAAAAGGTAACAGATAAGGACGGCAATGAAACAGAACAAGATGTAACCAAATACTATCCAATTTATTACTCTATTGAGAATAACTTTACGATGGATGCAGAGTTTCCAACTGGAGAAGATCCAGATCGGATTGCCTGGGTAAACTACAACATTGATGAAGGTTATATCCCAACAATGTATCCTGGAGATAAGCTGATCTATAAATCAAATACTTATATCCCTACAAAATATAGTCTCGAAAAGTTCTATGACAATGGATACACACTTGGTGTTGCAAAAATGGTACAGGATACTTCCGGAAACTATCGATTTGACAAAGAAGAGTTCGATAGTATTACGATGTCAACTTCAGACGCTGTTGGATTCTCTGCTTTAGAAGACATTGAGAGTATCTATCTTGTATCTGTTGGAGACCAGAGAGTGACGCCTCTTAATATGTCTGAGAGTGGCGCCGTGACAGGTCTCAAATTGATGGAAAAATACAATTGTGATATTCGTCAGGGTACGGAAAAAATCGATGCTACATTAACTTGTAATATCCATCTATTTTCAAGTGCGGAAACTTATGGATTTGGATCGTTCACTTTTATTACACCACATATTGCACAGTTAAACGTACCCGACTATGTTACAACTGGCTATTATGACTTAAATGGTATTGGTTTCTTCCGTTATGTAAAAGAAGAAGGTACCGATTATCATGACTTGGACACAGAAGATTACAACCAGACAATTTATCAATACAACGAAGAAGGAAAATTGGTTGGTACAACAATTGGTCTTACTTTTGATGAAAACGGATTCCTCGTTTCTACAGGATACGAAGAAGGTGACGAGGAAAAACAGGCAACCATTACAAGTAAAACAGCATTAATCGCTGACAAGAATGGTTACTTTAGTGGACAGTATCTGTTTACCGCAGTCGGAGAACCGACAGTATCTGGAAATAATTTCATCTATGTGATTGACGCTTATAATACAGAAAACCAGGAACACCTTGTATTCCAGTATACTTTGCATCCAGGCGATGACCAGGTAAAAACAGGTGAAGAATACGTTGTCATGTTTACAAAACCAACAGATTCCTTTGATGGATATGTGATTTCGTATATAACTCCGGTAAACGCTGAGGCAACTCCAGTAGAAGATGAGACAGAATCTGGTATGGATGTTGAAAATACAGAAAGCACAGAAAGCACAGAAGAATATAGACCCTAGTTATTTTTGGGTAGCGTATACCTAGAATTCGAAAACCAGTCTCTATAATAAAGTTTTATACTGTGAAGTTTACAACCCTTACTCGTTAACTCGGGTAAGGGTTATCTTCTGCGTTGCTTTCTAAAGCGGAAGATTTGAACACCGCAGATGTATAATCTTCTGTTTATAATAGAAGACCTGTACTTCGCAGGTGTGAACTCATCTGTTTTGTCCCTTTGAATCTTTGGATTTGCTGACGAGTTTACGACTCTGTGAGCCTTATCAGATATGTATCAGACAACAAAACGGAGGTATTGTGATGAAGCAGAAACGTCATAGTAAAAACAAACGTCATACTAAAAACAAACAAGATATCGAGATACAGGCAAGAATATATGCATTTGGTATCGTATTTTATGCATTCGGGTCGTTGCTTGCTGCATATGGATTATGTTATCCGTCCATTTATGAACGATTTTTCATTTTGCTTCTTATATGCGGAATCGGTGGTCTGATTTCAAATGTTATATTAATTATTTTGGAGACAAAAAGATGAGAGATATGAAACGAAACATAAAGTTGTTGCAATTGGAAACGCATTTCAGTATGCAGCAACATTAAACGACGTTATGTTATATTAATGACCTGTGACGCACATATTTAAAATAGCAAACAAAACCGAAACGATAAAACAAAGAAAGGGGTAATTATTATGGAATTGAATTATAACGAGTTTGATGAATATCAGAAAGAACAAATCGAGGAAGGATTGAGAAAAGGCTTGGATGTCTCTGTATATGCCAATCCGAAATTTGATTCAGATCAGATGCATATACTTATGCAGGGACTTGAACAAGGCATTGATGTAATTCCGTATGCAAATCCGAAATTTTCTTTTGAACAAATGTGTATCATTCATAACGGATTGATCGACAAACAGGATGTATCGTTATATGCAGATCTAAAATACAATGAACGCCAGATGAGACAGATACAAAAGGGAATCGAAAAAGGATTAGATGTATCAATTTATGCAGATCCTAAATATAACGAATATCAAATGAATGTGATACGAAAAGGATTGGCTGCTGGTATTGACGTTTCGTCTTATGCTGATTCCGAAATCCATGAAAACGATATGCTGGAGAAATATAATGAATTAAAACCAGAAATTGATTTTGATGCACTGATTGTAAAAGCAACAAAAGCAGATCCGCCTATTGATCCAGAAATTCATCTTGATCCAGAACAGTTACAAAATCTAATGGACAAAGCAATTGAAACGAAATACGAACTCGATGATATAACAGATTTCGGAGATAATCCATTAATGAATTCATTTTCATACATGCATAAAACACCAGAAAATGTTAACCTTTTTGATATTTGCAATAAAGACAGAACAGACGAATTATATGATATCGCTTACGGAACTGTGTATGAACTGTTTGAACTTGCGGATACAAAAGAAGAATTTATGGCTCTTATGGGTGTTGCTGGGGGATATGAACATCTTTTAGGAGATCATCTTTACGGTTGGGGCATTCCGTCAGATAAAAATGTTATAAATGCGTTAAAAGAAATGAATCAAAATGGATTCTCTACTGTATTTATTCCGGTAAAAGAATCTATATATGTGCAGGAACCTTTAGAAAATAGTGATCGCGCCCTTATAGATCGTAACGGTATTACAATATTTGCAGAAGATTACCAGTACGACGGACAAGAAAACAATTCGTTTTATCGCGATATCACGTATCGTATTCCTGTTGATATTAGCGATTATATGGCTATTTTCATTGACAGAGAACGTCATATGGAACAGGGACAGTCGATGCACGACGTAACACAGGAAGAAACATTAAGTAATATCAAAAATATTGATACATCAGAAAATAGAGACACAAACACGGAAGTTGAACAGAGTGATATTGATTCCGATATTGATGATTTTGACATTTCCGATGATCGCTAACAACGATGAGCTCATCTTCAATGATGAGCTCTTTTGTATTCCTTTGTTTCGTTTCTGCGCATATTTAGTATACAAACAAAGAAACGAAAGAGGAAACAAAAATGAGCAAATATAACATCTACGTTTTGAAAAACGATGAAGGACTTATAAAAATTGGAATCACAACAAATTTCGAACAGAGAAAACAATCACTATCCGGTTCAAACGGAGCTGGACATAAGATTACGCGTGAATATGTATAAATCGAAACATCCATGTATTCGTTAGAACGTATTATGCATGACTACTTTGCTGCATATCGAAAACCAAACAGCGAATGGTTTGAAGGTATCACATTTGAGTCCGCGGTAGATTATCTCGTAAAACTGACATCATCTGATGAATTCGTCCGTTGTAACGCTATTCGGGATCAATTTAATCGGATACGAAATAACGAAACGACAGAAAATATCAATAAAGACGGAGCCGAAATAACCGCAGACGAAAGAGAAGAAACGAATGATATGGAACATACAGAGGTTTACATATATGTAAAGTTATGGTTTACAGGTTGTATCATAACAGTTTACGGGTTGTAACGTCTGCAAAATATTTGGCTCCAATTGTGACGAATCGGAATGTTTGTGAGCCTTATTTAGAGTATAAACAATAAACAAAGAGGCGGACTGGTGTTGCGAGTAAACGAAGATGGAACACCATATACAGAGTAACAAGGAAAGAGGAAAATGTTATGAGCAAAGAAAACACATTCAAACGTGAACTAAACATGTATTCGACTTTAGAATCAGGGAAGCCTCTGATTACGCTTGACGAAAAAATTACGCTCGACGAAAAAATCAAAAGAAATATAAACACAAATAGAGCAGAAGCGATTGAATCGCTTAAGGCAGAAATCGAAGAAAAGAAGAAACAAATGGAATTACTGGAACATATCGATTTTGAAAAGCCATGTACAGAAGAGGAATGGCACAAATTATGCGATACAGATTTGCGTACATCTGACTTAATGGGAATTCTTGTAAAATCGATCTTTCCAAACTGTGAATCCATTGAAGTTGGATGCAACTATGTGTCGTTTCAGTTATATGGATTCTGGTGTTATTTGCCAACATCTATTAAGAGACGAATTGAAGTTGATACGTCCTGGTGGCGTAGACGAAAAGGTTTTATCAGCTTTAAGGAATACTGTTCAAGAACGTATCATAATAAAGCTGTATACGAGTTTTCAGAGAAGGAAAACAAAACAATATACGACTATGTAGATTTTGTTCGTCCTTGGGATGAGAAACGAAGCAATATAGAGAAACGGATGATTTATTTCTTCAATAAGAAAAAGATCCATAAAGCGGTTGAAAAGGAATATAAATATCTTGATGACATCAAGAGACGATATAACGAAATAACAGAATCGAATAAGATCCAGACGGCAGCGATTGAACAGAAAACAAAGATATTTACAGAACAACTGCTGCCAGAATTATATAAGTTTACAGATAAAGTTGATGCATATAAGTTTGGAACATACGGAAACATTCCAAAAGTAGAAGATATTATATTAAAATGCCGGAAGTAAAGGATAAATAGTACGATATCATGAAAAAACACAAGCATAAACATAAAAACAACACGACTGAAACTATACAAAAACGCTCAGTTGAGTATACGACAAAAGAACTCTTAGAATTAGGAGAGAAATTGAATGTTTTGCCATTAGCAAAACCACTTTACAGTAAACAAAAGAGATCGTGACTTAAGTTGCGTTCTTTTGTTTTGTGTACAGGGATTTGTTCCATATTTAAGATAACAAATTAACGTACACGAAAAGGAGAAAACAAAGATGAAGCGATTATTACTTAACGAACGGGAATTTTTAAAGAAAAGGGAAATCAAGTTCGGACACGTATATATATTCAAGGACGGCAGACTTGGTTTGTATTTAGGTACAAGTTTAGATAACCAATTCGTATTTTACATACTTGCTAAAGCTCATTTAGTTCAGACTGATGACTATGGAATATTAACTTTTGCGCATTACGAAAATCAGGTTAAATTTTTAATTGAGTTATCTGACGAATTATTACAAAGCAAATGTGACAAAAAATGTGTTATACGACTTACTAGTTTACCAGATTTGTATTGTGATTTTAATTATATTTCTTATGACAAGGGAAACAAATTGCAGTTATGGCATGAAAGAAACAAAGACGAGTCAAAAACATTGCAACGCCTTATTGAATTTACGGAAAACAAGAAACCAATAGTAAGTTTTGTATCAGCAAAAGATTTGATACCTGGTGAATTATACTATACAGGATCTTTGTGGAGAAGTTTATATATGTATCTTGGACGAGATAGCAAAAATAATTTCTGCTGGTATTTCGTAGGAAATGAAGACATATTGATAAAAAATGATATTTTAGAGTATCAGAGAAACATAGAAAGAACAAAAGCAAACAAAAGATGCAAAAAGCTTACTGATGCAGTAAATGATTCCAATGCATATATATATGCTGATGCTAAAAAATTAATTGACTTACAGTGGAAAGGAAATCTTAAAGGCTTGATCCTTAGATAATCGATATCGAGTTGTAACGAAAACAAAAGAGAACGTGGCTTAGGTTGCGTTCTTTTGTTTTGTATGTTATTTTGTTTACAAAGGTTCGTACCATATTTAATATAACAATATTAGTCGAATATTCAAGGAGGAACAAAACAATGATGGGTGATAAAGAAGCAAGAGCTGCATATGAGAAAATGGTGCAAAACATGATGAATAATCATGGTGAGTACAACACTGGCGAATATAACACTGGTCGCACATTAACGGCAGAAGAAGTACTGCAGAACAGATACGGAAGGAATGCAGATGCTGCGAATAAACCATTATAAAAAAAAGAATTGAGACTGACTTCGGTTGGTCTCTTTTTTTTATAGCTGTTTGATCTTGATATTGATGATGAAAAACTGGTAAACGAATTTGTTTCTGATATTTTAAAATCAGCACCAAAGTTGAGCTCAGATGATATCGAAGTCCATAAACGCCGAGTGGATACGCGGTTGTGGTGTTACATGGATTTGATTCAAGAGCTTTTGATGAAAAATGGGAAGGATATGAGATCGAGAACAAAAGAGATGCATTACTTTTCTTGAAAGCAGAAACGAAACAGTAGAAACAGGAAAGAGTATGGTTTAAACCATGCTCATTTTTTTTGTTTCATTAGGACCCATATTTAAAACGAATCAATTAATACGAAACATTTAAGGAGGAACAAATTATGCTTACATGCGAGAAATGTAACGAAAATAAACCAAACGTAGCTGATTTAATAATCAATGGAAAACCAATGCGGATCTGTGCAGATTGCGCTCGTAAAATGAAAATTCATTCTCTTGGTTATTCCATAAAGAGAAATTGTACGGAAACAGATAAGCCTATTACGCAGACCAAGTTGTATTTTAGAATTACAAATCCAGAATACTTCGGGAATGCAGACAAAATCTGTGTTGGTTATACATTCTGTGACTTAGAAAGAAGTGAAAGATACTGGCAGGATCGTGCCCGGATCGATATCATTGCGCCGTTACTTCATTTGGAACGTGACAATGAATGCAAATACATCGAAACAATTGTGAAGTATCTGACTGATGAAACATCTGAACGAAACGAAGAGGCTTGCAAATATTTTGACTGTCTCGTTCCTATTACAAAGGAAGAGTTCGGTGCAGAGGCGTAGAATTAACGAAAAACTTAAGAGCGTGGCATTGTGTCATGCTCTTTTGTATTGGATTCGTATGTAATAGAGCAAAAGTAGTAACAACATAAAGAATATAATAATCTGCTCCGAAATATGACGAATCCGAAACAAAGTGAGCCTTATAAATATCGAGAAATGGTGATGTGAATGAATGAATGCTACATATGCGGAAGAAAAACACGAAAACAGTATTTTGACTTTGTAGACGGAAAATTCGTTTTGAAAGAGAAGTGCCTAAATCCGTGTTGCAGAAGATATAACAAATGGAAATTAATATGAGAAAGGAATAACTATTATGTGCATGTACTGCGAAAGAAGAACAGATGTGATATTTGGTTGGACCCAGCCTAAATTACCTTACCACAGTAAGAACCTAGATGATGGATGTTTGAATGGAAATGTCCTTGATAACAGCAAATGGGACGGGGTTATTCATGATTATCAGACGACAACACCAGAATTAATCTTAACCTGTAACGGGTATTTTAACGGTGAAGGTGTCGGCACGATTCATATCCCAATCAAGTTTTGCCCTGAATGTGGACGAAAACTAGGTAGCAAACAGACAGAAAAAGAAATATAACCATTTCTGTGTTTAAGTCTAACACATATTTAGTACATAGGAAGTGAACAGGATATATCGAAAGTATCCTCTGTTCACGTACAAGAAGGAGACTAACGCTTATGAAGAAAACCTATGTATTAGACACAAACATCCTGATGACAAGTCCGAACGCATTATTTGGTTTCGCAGACAATGATGTTGTAATCACTGGTACTACACTGCAGGAACTTGATGCACACAAAGGAGACAGCTGAGAACGTGGATATAACACAAGAGAAACCGTTCGTTTGCTGGAATCGCTTCGAAAACAGGTATCACTGATCGAGGGTGTTAAAACCTGGGATAACGGTCGCATCATGTTAGAGCCGGATATGGTAGATTCTTCTGTATTAGCACTTGGATACAGCATTGATGTTCCAGATAATCGTATCATCGCAACAGTCCTTAAAATGAGTAAGAGTGATAAATATCAGACACCAGTTACTCTTGTAACAAACGATTTGTCTATGAAAATCAATGCATCTGCTTGTGGAGCCCAGGTTGAGTGATATCGAAACGAAAGTATTGAATCAGAGTCAAGCACAGCCTATACAGGAAAGCGTTTCATTAATACAGTAACAAATGAAGATATCGACAAGCTGTATGCAGTAAAAGAAGACGGCGTTGAATGTATCGAAGCTGTGAAACGACTAACAATGAAATAAAATAAAATAACGTATCTATATAGGACGTAGTCATAAGTGGCTGCGTCCTTTTTTTTTTGCGTGCCTGAATAGATTTTCTTTGTATCAGACTCACACATATTTAAGTCGTAAGGAAACAAAGAAAAATCTTCTTTTGTGACGAATTGCAGAAGGTGTGAGCCTTGTAAAGTATACGACACAAAAGTAAAAGAGGTAGCAAAATGGTACGTACTGACAGAGATGCGAAACAACTGAATAGAGACGAACAGCAGACATTTCTTAGCATCTTGCACAGAAATTCAAGAGGTGGAGCAATTATTTGTAATCAGCTTCGACATGGAGAAGTTGTAAGCATTGACGCAACAAAGAATTACGAACACATCTATTGTGAAAGTCTCGAAAATGACGTTTATGTTTCTGTAAACTCATTTTGTAGTTCTGGTTCTGCTTTTGTCAGCCGTAAAGCTTCAAATGTATACTCAATCAATGCAATGTATATAGATCTGGATCTTCCTGGTCATGAAAGAAACGAAGATTCTGAAACGATCATTCAGGAAAACCTGGATGCAATTCATAAAGCAGTCAGTGACGGAAAACTGCCACGCTATACCATGATTACATCAACCGGAAACGGAATTGGTGTGTTCTTTGTATTGACAAATTCGATTGCAAATACAGATAGAACCGAAAAACAGCAGAAATACTTTGATACATTATATGATTTGCTTGCAGAACGTATGCAGTTTGTTTTGTCTGTGTGTGGAAAGCATGCGTTAGTTGTTGATACCAGTGTCGTTGGGGATCATGCGCGTATTTGCAGACTGCCTGGTACCAGAAACAGCAAGAGTGGAACAATGTGTACCATTTTAGAAGTAAATCAGTTAGGATACTGTACTTTACACGAATACGGAAAGATTCTATCTAAAAAGAAAACAAAGGCTGTAAAAAGTAAACAGAAAAACGCAGGCGAAAAACGTTTTGTGTCCAGTTTTTTTCATGCACAGTTATTGATGAAACTGGATAATCTTGCAAAAGAACGTGCCAGTTGGTTAGGACACCGTGAATTATTCTGTTTTGTATATTACAACACAGCGAAACAATGTCTTGAATACCAGGATGCAATAAAAGCATTATGTCAGTTTAACGATGGTCTTGGTGACCGGATCGACGAAACGCAGATTAAAAGTATCATCAAAGCAGTAGACAATAACATTGCTTGGGACGGATCTTACGCTGGATACTATAAGCTTACAAATGCATGGATCGCAGGAAAACTTGGATTGACCAACGAAGAGATTAAAAAATACGAATTCGATGGCGGATGCGGCTGGGAAGATCGTAACCAGCAAGCACATCTTATTGTTGTGCGCAGAAAAATCGATACACAAAGAAAAATCGTAGAGCTTTTGACATCTGATGACCGCCCAACATATGATGCGGTAAGTACTGCAACAGGATCATCCGTTTCTACCGTAAAACGTATCGCTGCTAAATACAACATAAGAAAACGAGATAACAATGTTGTGAACATCAATTGGGACGAACTGTATCAGAACGAGGTAAGCGAGTACAAAGAGCAGCGCCTTGAAGCATATCAAAAAAGGGTCAAAACTTGCACTAGTGTTGTTATTGTTCCTAAACAAGAAGTTACAACCGTAAACGAAGTGGAAGATGCTATTGTTGGAAACCAGGTAGATAGGAACAAACTCTTCGAAACAACTTCTGTTTTGTCTGCCGTACATGACTATACAATATCAAATGGCTGGATCAGTACTGACGCATCATTTGATGAACTTACTGACGGATCTATTCCATTCGTTTCTGATATTGAGAATCCTTTTGAAGTATGCGAATTAAATGAAAATACATTGGCAGAAGACGAACAATCCGTTTCTAATGTTATCGTTATTCATTCTGATGAAACAGAAAATGGTTACAAAACAGAGAAAACAGCTCATCAGAAATTAAATGCTGGTGACGTAATTGTGCGTAACGAAGCTTATGGAAATAGTTTTCTTCGATACATTATGGACGGAGCAGGTGAACGTACACTTAAGATGTATCAAGGATTTGCGGACGTTTTTTATTCTAAGACCAATGCTTACAGACATAATAACGAATACGAACAGAGTAACCTCTTATATGTACTTTTAAACATGATCGCAGACAAAACCAGTAACAGTGCAAGTGTTGACTTATGTTTATGGGAACTGGATAAACTGTACCGTTTCCTTGCCCTCGACAGCGGCAACTTAAGAGACTACGAAGTAAGTGTATCAGCCAAAGATGTATCTGGTTATGTGGCTCCGAGTGATTGTTTCGAATTTAACCCTGAATATAAACAGGTATCCGTTTCGAAACCAGCTGCTGGAGCAAAAATGAATCCGTTACGCCCTTATGAGTTAACAAAATCAGATATGCATATCGTAACAGTTGCACATTTGATGGATACCGATTCTTATCAGCATATGATTGATGTTCTTTCGGTTGCAGCAGATCGTTGCATCAGTAGTGAGTCGGAATCAGAACAGGCAGTTGGTATCAATCTTGGTAATCTTTTGAAACATCTTCCAACATTTGGCGCAAAACGAATGAAAAACCTTATGGAAGCGTTAAAATCGGTGCCTGTTGAGATTGGCTCTACTGAATTAGTAAAAGTAATCTGTGATGCGCTTCGTTGTAAGCCAGAAAAAATCGGCACCATTCGAAACAGCTTCGATAAGATGAGACGACAGACACCGGCACAGAAACAAGCAGGACAGATTTTTAGACGTCATCAGGATGCGATGAATTGGTGTCGACGTGAAAAATGGCACAATTTAACCTGTCGTACATACCTCGCTGCCTACCATGCCGTATGCAATGAATATAAGACATCGGCACTTGTGATTGGCGACAAAATGATCAATGCCGAATACATTCGGAAGAAATATTTATATCCGTTAAGTGTCGAAACATTAAAAACAATGCCAGAGTTACATACTATTACAGACCTTGTAAACTGGCTTATCAATAAAGAAAACAAAATGAATGTAATGTAGGAGGAGACGATTATGGACGTAATCAGTAGACTGAATCAGTTTGTTGTAAATGGCGGACGATTCGAAAAAGGCAAAGAACCAAAATATGGAGAACCATTTTATATGGATTCCATTATGTATGATCTGCGAAAGAACTGTGAAGTTGGAGATCAGATCAAAGCAGAAACGACTCGTGGTACAGTTTCTGGTATTCTGACTTATTTGAATTCATACGGGTTTGAAGTTCTCATATCCGGTAAAAAGATTTGGAGTTCTAAACGAAATGTTAAGTGGGTTTCATCTCATGAAGTAACAGCTCCGGTACAGTTAGTAGAGAAACGAAAAGAGGATTTTGATATTCACAAAATCGATCCACGTTATGCAGCCAATGTTAATCCGGAAAATAATCCTGATTATGATAAGATTAGAAATCAGCATAGAGTTGACAACAAAGAAGAGTTTTTGAGTGTTTATCCGGACGTATCATTTGAAGATTCTCATGTTATCTGTATGCAGCGTGGACTTAGTTTTCGTTTTCCATTTGAAAATAAGGGAATCAGTGCAGAAGTATATCTGGTTCCAGGCAATTGTAATAATGTAACTAAGATTCCTTGTAAAGTTGTTGATGGTTGTCCGAATCGGAATTTTTATGATGTCTGCAACTGCTTAACCAATTCTTATAAAGAACCGGCATTATATACATATCTTACTGGCGCAAACAAAAAATACGAAAACGTGGCGATCGTTTGCGTTTGGACTGTGAAACTTGACGATGAGTTGAACAATCTTCGCTTCGTTTACATTTATGAAGCGGGAACGATCGAGCCGGTAACAGATGATAAGAATATGTATTTTGTTAACGATACAGTTGATCCATTGTTAGATTATGGAGAAAGACTATTTGATGGCGATCATAACTATGTTTTACGCAATCTTATGGGTCGTGAATCTGTATTTATTCTGTTTCCGGAAGACGATATGATATATCCGATTAAAGAATCGAGCTATGACGAGACTTATGGATTCCTTGTGACGCAGGCTTTGAGTCATTTTGATGCAGAGGAATTAGTTAAGAATCTTTCAAACGAGATCAAAGATATTGATAATTATCCTATTGAAGTTACGGTTGTTCGGGATGATATCATGAAATCGTATTTATCTGATTATTTTGTAAAAAATGATCCGCGTTATATCTGGAAACCATTAAAAGAATAATTTCATGTTTGTTTGGCTCATGGTGAATGGATTAAAAGTTTTGTAAACTCCTGACGAATTCCATTCATTGTGAGCCTCATTATAATTATCAAAATGATAGGAGAACAATATTATGTTTCAAACAGAAAAACTAACACAGATAATTGATCAGTTACGTAACGCAGAAGGAATGGGATATTTTGATACCCTTAAGTTAGTACTCCAGCTAATAGGTATCTTTATCGGACCTGTATTGGTTTTAGCAGTACTTATTTTCATCTGGATAAAACTTCCACGGTTTTTGTCTGTTAAGATGACACGAACAGAGGATATTCCAGTTGCAATCGGAATCAAGCAGAACCAGAAAAAGAAGAGTTGGAAAATTAAATATGTATGCTTGTATAGCGACGCGTTTAAAAAGAGGCTTGATAAAAGACAAACAATCGAGACAGCAGCAAAATGGATCCTTGCAATTCCTGTTTGCTTGATTTTAAGTCCGCTCTTATTCGTGACTGAAGGTCTATTAATTCTTATAGTTCTTATTTACTGCGCGATTTTGCTCTATTTGCTTGTGGCAACATCTTTTGAAGTCTGGGGCGATGTTTTAGATGAAGAACCGGATCGATTGAAACGATTGGAGAAAAAGGCATTCGATGTTCTTGGTACTATAAATCGTGACAAAGAAACACGAGTCAGCAGCACTTATGTATTAAGTCGGATACAAGCAGAGTTATCTTCTGAATGTGTCGTGATCAATAAAGAAGAGTGATAAAACCTCAATAACAGACATGCAGTTTTGTACTGTGTGTCTGTTTGCATAAGAATAAATATCTGGAGAACGATTATGAGAAAACAAAACAATCTGTATAAGACACCGATCTGGAATAATGTATTCGAGCATTTGAATTATATATTTCCTGCTGTCTTGTATGACAAATTTGGATTCACCATTATCGTTTCAAAATCGTCCGCTGATATTTTGGCTCCATATAACCTGTATTAAAATTTATTTCATTTTTCTGACGAATTCGAACAGGTATGAGCCTAATAAATATTAGAACAAGCATTCACCATTACAAAGAAAGGACGAAACTATATGATTTACATCGGAAATCTTGATTCATTATCAGAAAAAGATTACAAAACAATCGCAAATGATTCACCAGATAAGCTGCTATTGTTTGCAAAGAAAGGTGCAACGGTTCCAGTAACTCAGGCTGTTAAGTTTGGTTCACTTACAGCAAAAGTAAACGAGTTTGAGATCGTAGAAGCAGAAAGCATCGATCTTAAAGCTTATTACATTGGAAAGCAGGATACAGAAAACGGAATCAAATTACTTGGGAACCTCGGATTTAGTGCCGAATTAATCGCAGCCGTATGTCCGCAGCAGAGAAAGAAGCGTTCCACAAAAACGAAACCGGAAGCTGTAGAAAAGCCAGCTGCAAAAGAAAAGGCACAGGCTGTTTCCGAACCGGTTGTTCTTGAGGACAGAGTAACAGACAAGGCTGTTTCAAAAGGGGCGGCTGCTGAAAAAGAATCAAAAACAGCCATTGCAGAGAAACAAACAAAAGATAAGAATACGACAAGTGCGGCATCGAATAAACCTTTAAACGATGAAGAATCGAATATGTCAGAGATCGTTCGAAAATTCTTCAAACAGATGTCAGTCCGCGTTACAGATTTGAAACGGTATAAAGGTAGCAATGAAGACTTAGTATTCGATATTGCAAACGTATTCAGCATTATGGAAGCTAAGAATACAAAAGATTTGTTATCTGAACTGGAACTTAAGTTTACAGAAGAAGATGCAAAGACAATTTACACTTGGGTAAAACCAAATATTAAGAATCTGACGCTGTTAGCAGAAGATGTATTATTGGAAATGTAAAGGAACCGAAACGATCTTGCCGAAAATGGTGAGGTCGTTTTTTTTGCGAAGTATATATTAGTAACAGCCACGATCGATCTCATGAAGTTATAGAACCCAGAGTTAGTTAGACGTTATAGATCCATTTTCGTTATTTTTGTGTGCGTTCACAAGTTCCATATTTATGATAACAAAACAATTTACACACACACGAAAGGAGAAAACGAAAATGAATGTACTTAAAACATTATCAGGAATCATTCCTGGTAAAACAAAATTGGATCGATCGTCCGAACTCATTAAGCTTCTGAATACAAACCTGGAAGCATTTGAAGAATTCGAAAAATCGTATCATAAAGCATCGATGGCACGCGGTATATCTGATAATTTGTTTGAAATTTCTGCAAAAGAGATGTCAGAACAGCGCATCAGTAATGAAAAACTAACACTAGAAACGATTGAAATTATTAATCGTATCGTTGCAGAATTGATTGCCCAGACAGATGTTTTCGTTTATGACGGGAATACGCGTCAGGTAACGATTGAAGATTATACCCATTTGTTGCCGGAAATTTCGGCTGTAACAAAAGAGGATATCAAAAAGTTACCAAGTAATATGCAGCCAGATCTTACAGGCAACCTTGTAAGGCGTGATATCCCAGATTCAGGTATGATGTTATTGGTTGATTATTATAAGTTTCAGAAAGAAACAAATCCAATCAAGAAAAGAACCGCATATGGTATATTCCGACAGGGATTGGATTTACTTGATCTTGATAATCTTACCTACGAAATGATCAATCTGAATCCAGTTAGTATGGGATATTGGCTTCCTAAAATCATCAAACCTGTAAATGATGCTGGTTTCTTTTTGATTCCAAATACACGAATCATCAAAGTTCCGTTACCATTGTTGCAGATGACAAGATTAGATTACATGTCATTATCAAGAGTTACATTGGATATCGCAAATATGTATTGTAAGCAAGTGTTCACTCTGGATACATCGAAAGAATATTTCATAAAAACAGGTGTAAAATCATCAAAATTTGATTTTCGAAATGCACATATCATTGGAAACGAAATCAATGATATCGGAGAATATTTACTGTTTATCCATTTCCAAGATGTATGTATGTCACATTTCGATTTAAGTGGACGAAGCAACAAAGTATGTTATGGCGCGGCAACAACAACAGAATGGGTTGTGCGTGATTTCATTCCGGATAAAGAGAATAACGCTTGTATCTATCACGGAATGCCACTTCATACAGAATACAGAGTTTTTGTTGATTTTGATACGGATGAAGTTCTTGGCATCCATAATTACTGGGATCCAAACGTAATGAAAGCACATTTTGAAAAACGTGCAGAGGATCCGGATGATTTGGATGCGAAACATGATCTTGTGACATATCTTATGAATGAGGAACGACTTGTAAAAAGATATGAAGAAAACAAAGATTTGATCCAGGCAAAGGTCGCCGAATTTATACCAGATGTCGACTTAGAAGGACAATGGTCATTAGACATCATGCAAAACGGCGACGAATTTTACGTGATCGATATGGCAACTGCATGCAATTCAATGTTTTACCAGGAAACTGTACCAGAAAATAAGAGAAAAGATTTTCACGAAAATTGGCTTCCTGATCTCGGAAAACAGGATATGTAAACGAAATAAGGAGCGGCTGAATGGCTGCTCCTTGTTTGTTTCCATTTATCCCATATTTAAGATACAAACAAATTATACAATTCAAGGAGGAAATAAAATGAAAGCAAACAAATTAAGTTATGAAGAACAGGTATTAAAGATTGGAAACGGCAAGATGTTAGAACCAGGTTTTTATGACAAAGACATGAATAAGATTGCAGACATTATTGAAATGCCAATTATACGACAATCAAAGCGAGACGAAGTGGTTGTAGCTATCTTCGAAAAAGACAGAACCGAAATCAAAGCGAATCAATGTAATTTCATGCTTCATTTGAAGTCTGTTGTACTGCCTGATAACCTTAAAGTAATACAGAGAGAGGCATTTTTCTTATGTCAGGATCTTACAGAAATCAATCTTCCGGACAGTTTAGAAGTAATTGAAGAATACGCGTTCCGGCGTTCTGGACTTACAGCAATTACGATTCCGGCCGCTATTTGTCATATTAGAGACGGTGCATTTTTGGAATGCGGTGATCTTGAATCTTTTGTAATGGAAGACGACAGTTTACGCAATCCAGTATTCCTTGGTTCAGAGTTAGTATGCGGCTGTTACAGCTTAACAAAACTTGTGTTATCTGGACACGTAACAGAGATTCATCAAAATGCATTCCTATCCTGTGAATCGCTAACTGATGTTGTGTTACCAGATTCTGTCGAACGTATCGAGAAGGATGCGTTCGAAAATTGTTACAATTTGAATACAGTTCAGATCGGAACCAACATTAAGTATATCGATCAGCATGCTTTCAACATTGAACAGACTTTTGATATTATAGTTGGTAATAACAAAATCAATAGTTCTGATCTTCGAAATCTGAATATGTATGACGAACTCCAGATTATCGCAAGAGAGCGTAATAAGATCCAATTCACAGATGAAGAAATCGATCTGATTCTTAGCGCGTTGGCTGATTCTCCAGTCGATACTTCAAAAGAACTCGCCGATAGAGTATGGATTAAGCTCAGAGACTAAACAAAAACGAAGAGACTGACTACATAGTTGGTCTCTTTTGTTTTGTTTTCGATTCTTTTTGTGTGTATCTGTTACTCACATATTTAAGACAACAAATTAAACGCACATATAAAGGAGGAAAACGAATGAGCGATGAGAAAAGCAACGAAACAGCAGTAGTAAAAGGTTATAAAGTCTTTGATCCTGACTGGACTTGTGATCCTACATGCATAAACGCAAAACAGTATACCTGTCCGGGTCGTTTTGAAGAAGATTTAGAACCTATCATTACGAAACAAGGTATGCATTTCTGTAAAACACTAACGTTCTGTTTCAATTATTATGAATTCGATCCGGCTAAAAAAGTAGCAGAAGTTGCCGCATATGGTGATATTTCTGAGGATGGGAACCTTGTTTGCACAAATAAGCTTGAAATCATTCGAGAATTGTCATGGTATGAAGTTCTTGACCTTGTAAATGAAGGAAAATATTGTACCGGATTTAATAACTCAGGTGATTGCAATACCGGGCACCACAACAAGGGCAGTTACAACTCTGGAAATGATAATTCCGGAAATTGGAATGTCGGTGATGGAAATCGTGGTTATGGAAATACTGGCTGTAAAAATGCTGGCAATTGGAATACCGGCAGTTACAATTCAGGAAATAGTAACACTGGTGACGGTAATGTAGGAGAGAATAATAGTGGTGACGAAAATTCTGGACACAGCAATACAGGAAACAAGAATTTTGGAAACAGAAATACTGGTTGTCAAAATATTGGAAACCAGAATACCGGAGACAAAAATATGGGATATTCTAATGTCGGTAACGATAATGCTGGCAATCTCAATACTGGTAATTTTAATCTTGGAAATGCAAATACCGGAATCGGAAATGCTGGTAATAATAACACAGGAGATTGGAATAAATCTGATTGGAATACTGGATGCTTCAATACCGAAGACCAGCCGTTAATGATGTTTTTCAACAAACCATACCGTATAACACTTGATGAGTGGCGGAGATCGAAAGCGTATAAGATTCTACTAACAATGCCTATGTTGACGTTCGGTGATGGTGAGTTAGAAAAATTAGAAGATGAACAAAAGTATAATGGCACAAGAAAAGAACCAATGTGGGTTTACGATTACAATCGAACCAAAGACGAAGAGTCAATACCTGCAATCGCCTACGTTAGATTACAATGGTGGAACAACCTTAGTGATCGTGACAAAAATGTAATCAGAAACATTCCTAATTTCGATGAAGAAATCTTTCTGAAATGCATCTGCAGCTAAACTTAGAGAACCACTTGCCGGTTACGGTAGGTGGTTTCTTTTTGTTGCGATTCGCTAAGTGTTATCACAATAATGATAATTCTGATAATTTTGACACAAGATTATCAATACGTCTCAACGTCAGTAATTATAAGGAATACAAACATATAAATACTGTATGTACGTTATGATAATAAATGTTTACTTATGCCATAAATGTTAAGTGAATATTTTTAAGATGACGCATTTTGATAATTTCGTGTTAAATCACACAATCAATCAACATAATACCATAAACAGCACTTGGGACAGCAGTCGGAACCGTTCATCCGTATACTAAAAAAAAAGGATCAAAACTTGCACTAGTGTTGTTGGTATACGAATACTTGGTTCCGAACTTAGTCTGACACCCCGAAACGTCTACTGAAACGACCTCAGAAACAACACCAGAAACAATCTCTATTACATCAGTTCGTGCCTTTCTATTTGTTTTATTTTTTTTGTCTACATCTTCTTATCCCATATTTAAACTGTAAACAATTTTATATGATTTAAGGAGGTAAATGATATGAGATTATCGAAACAGGCTATTATTGATATTCTTTCTTATGAAGCTTTAAAAATTGATGAAACGAATGAATGTGGTTATTGGAATCACGAAGACGATATCTTTTGTCTTCTGGCAGAGGGAAAGATCGCTGATGCAGAATTTAAACTTCTTTACGATCCACGTTTCGGTTTTGGTTTCGGAGCTGATCGGACAGTATTTTTGCCAAAGAACGAAGCTATTAAAATAGCTCTTAAACGGACTATTGGTACGAAACATTGGCATCGTTATCCGGATGACGTTCCACCTGATGTTCCAGCTTCAAAACATTTTGGTATCGATTACGAAATTAAGTATTTGCGCACTGATACAGATCCTCAGTTAACACAAATGACAGTTTCAGAATGGTTGCCGGACAAATCATGGAATTGTATCTATCCTGTTGTTGCATGGCGGGAATGTGCGTAGAAATAATTAGAGGAGAGCTTAATTTTGGCTCTTTTCTTTTGTTTTCTGACGAATTGGAAACATTGTGAGCCTTATCTATAAATGAAAACGAAATAAGAGGAGCTAAATTATGACAAAACATGATTTATTTGAAAAACTTTACAAACCGGAACTTAATGAACGATCCAACATTTTGTTGTTAACACATACTGATGCAGATGGAGAAGTTCCTGCACTTATTTTGAAACTGCTTTTTGATAACGTTGTAGTGAAACATTGCAGTAACGGCAGTATGGATCGAGATATTTTGCATAGTGTAATTGACGAATCAGAAGGTGCGTATGATTTCATCTTTGTTACAGATATTTCCTGTAAATCAGAAACGGCTGAACGTATCGATGTAAGCAAAAACGCATCGAAAGTAATCCTTCTTGATCATCATGGAAACAGTTTGTACCTGAATCAGTATAAATGGGCATGCGTTATGCCAGATGTAATTGATGATTCCGTTATGATGCATGTTAATTCCGACACGAAACCTGTGCATAGTTCTGCAGCGTCTTTAGTTTACGATTATTTTGATTACATTGATGCAATTTCTAATTCCTGGACTTCGTATCAGGATAAACTGATCCGTGATTTAGTAATCAATACAACATTATACGATACTTGGGACTGGTCTGATGTATACGGACGAAAATTTCAGAATCCGTATTACATCAATGTACTACATGATACATACGGCGACGATGTATTTGAAGACAGATATATGAACCGCTTCAAAGATAACAGACCAAATTTGTTTGATAATACTGATAATATGATGATTCGCGTACACGAAACAAAGTTAGTTGCACATCTTGATTCAGTGAAAAGATATATCCGAACCGGAAACTGGCTTATTGAAGACAGGTATTATTCTGTTGTTTACCTGAATACAGATCGTTTTCTCAATGAAACCTCAGATTATCTTCGGAATCAGTATCCGGATGCAGAATTGGTAATCATCAATTATGGAACTGGTCTTTCCATCCGAACAACCGATTCTGATATCAATGTTGGCGAAATCTGTGCAAAACTTGGTGGTGGCGGTCATCCAGGAGCGGGCGGTATCAGAATCAAATTCGATTCAATTATCGACTGTATCAATGCCTCAACAGAAACAACACTGTATATTGATAAATAGTTTCGATATATCATTTGGAGCCGATGTTTGTGTCAATGACTATATAATAGAAAGGACAACAAATATCAGTACACGAAAGGAGATACGTATTATGAGAGTTGTTATGATCACGGATAAGAAAAGCCCGTATTATGGAATGCTTGGCGAGGTCACGGGAAAAAGCAAGATGAAAAGTTATTATGTCAATATCAAAGGTTACAACAATTGTATTAAAGCTGGGTATACAAAAGGATATATCAAAAAGGCGAATCTCGCTGAAAACGGATTTTTCATTGCTGTGAATGAAACAGACTGTAAGTTCCTGTCTGATTCTGAGATTCAGGAACTGGTTTTGAAAACGGATGCTGTGAAAGATACTACACCGATTGACGAGATCAAAGAACTCGTTTCGAAATTGGCTGTATTGCCAGCGGATATTGATTGTTGATTCTTGCTGGAGAATATGCAGACAGAATAAACGAATTGTTAGACTTAATACAGAATTAACACTTATATAAGCCGATTCTTTCAATGGTTGGCTTATATTTTGCTCCTGGCTATTCGAATTCGTTGTTTGTTGCAATATTTGTTACGGTTTATGACGAATTCGATATATTGTGAGCCTTATTGTGAGTATCAGATAACAGAATCGAGGATCATCTTATGAAGAAGAAACGTCGTGTTAAAAGCAAACAAGATATTGAGATACAGACCGAAATACAGGCAAGAATATATGCATTTGGTATCGCATTTTATACATTCGTATCGTTGCTTGCCGTATATGGATTATGTCAGTCGTCCATTTATGAACGATTTTTCATTTTGTTTCTTATATGTGGAATCGGTGGTCTGGTTTCAGAGGTTATATTAATTATTTTGGAGACAAAAAGATGAGAGATATCATGAGCGAATTCATAGAACACGCAAAAGAACAATTTGGTTACGATTTTTCTGTGAAGAAATCTCGAAACCCAGATACATTTGCGTCTTTGTTTCAGCCAGAGATAAACAAAAATGAAACAGAAGATATAGAAAACAACTGATAAAAATGGAGGTATGCGTACTATGCAGGAAGTGAAAATATTCATAATAGAGAGCGAGTATCGTAATTTAACAAGAGAAACAGCTGCAGAAAATCGTCATTTTCTGATTCATGACCCAAAAGCAAACATTGATCAAGTAAAAAAATTGCTTCCGGATTATGACGTAATCGAATTGAATTCTATGAAACATGCTATTGACTATCTTTCATTGATTACTGACGAAGAGGAAGCAAAATGGTTTGTAGATCTTTTACTTCAGAACGATAGAGCTGTATCTGATTCAAATGAAGAAACTATTTACGATAAAATGGAAAAACAGCTTTTAGTTGACGCGATAGAAGCAACATTAGCAAAAAAGAATTGTTCTTTTAAAACTGTCTTCGAATTATTAAATCATGAACTTAAAATGAGTTATAAACGATGTAAAAACAACGAATCATCAATACCACAGTCAATGCTTCGATCGTACAATGATATAATATCGAGCCCAGAAATGGATAAAATCAGAATTCAAACATTACTAACGGCATGCTTATTGCTATTAGGTCAGGTATATAATCCGTTAGTATTAGGACATATCGTTCCTTCCGAACGAGATGATATTCTTAGTGACTGCATTACAAAAATGAAAACGGAAACAAAAGTTGCTATTGTCATACCAAATCCATCTGTTCATTTTGCTTACGAAAGCATTATGTTGAATATATTCGTTTGGTTATGTAGAAAATGCGAATGCTTTGATATTGTTAGCGAATCTTCCTGACGAGTTTTCCAGAAAATGAGCCTGATTAATATCAGACATGAGGCTTAATACTATTGAACGTTAGTAGTTCAATAGTCTTGGATTATTAATTACTTTGGGCTTAAAACAATGGAAAACGAAGACCAGGAAAGGAGACAGGTCATGAAGATTATGTGCAGCTATGCTGTGGAGATGAAACACATTAACAGATTGTTCCGTAACACCATAAAGATCTACAATGATGCTGTCTCCTTCTGCGTGAAAGTTTTTGAGGAAAACTGGGAAGTCTTAAAGACTCTGGATCCAGGCAATAAGGAAAGATTCGCTTATGCAGATCACCTGATCCATTCAACGAAATCAAATACTGCAGTCTTTCAAGAATTCGACCAGAGATTCCACAAGATGCCATCTTATCTCCGGTTTTCGGTGGTCAATACGGCGTTAGGACACTTGAGTTCTTACCATTCCAGTCTTGCAAACTGGGAGAATGATCCGTCGAAAGGAAGACAGCCGTCTTTCCAGTTCCGTCTCAATAAACTTCCGGTATTCTATAAGGATAACATGTACAGACCGGGAGAAAATTCGGACACCATCAGGCTGAAGGTATTCGTAAACAGTGACTGGAACTGGGTCACGGTATCCTTAAAACACACTGACGTAGTGAGTATCCGTAACCATAGGAAAGATGGAAAGATTTCCGCTCCGATGCTGGAAAAGAAGAATAAGAAATGGTTCCTTCGTTTTGCATTTGAAGGACAGGTGAAATTAAACGACACAAAACTGGAGGAAAGACGCATCCTTGCGGTAGACCTGGGTGTCAATACCGATGCTGTCTGTTCAGTCATGACAAAAGACGGTACTATCCATGCGAGAAAGTTCATCAATTTCGCAGGTGACAAAGACCTTCTTTACCATACGCTGAACAAGATCAGAAAAGTACAGAAAAACTCAGGGTCACAGAATACGAAGAAGCTGTGGCGGTACGCAAGATTCCATAACGATGAATCAGCCAGGAAAGTTGCGTCGGAAATCACCAAAACGGCACTTGAGTACCAGTGTGACGTCATCGTTTTCGAACACCTGGACACAAAAGGAAAGAAGAAAGGTTCCAAAAAGCAGAAGTTACAGATGTGGAAGAAAAATACGATACAGAAGACCGTGAAACAAAAAGCACATAAGAACGGTATCCGTATCTCACACATCTGCGCCTGGTGGACTTCGAAGCTGGCATATGACGGATCTGGGTATGTACTCCGGGGAACAGAGTCCGGGAACAGATCTTATTCCATCTGCCAGTTCCAGAACGGAAAGACCTACAACTGTGACCTGTCTGCCACTTACAATATCGGAGCCCGGTATTTCATCCGGGAGATAAAACAAAACCAGTCTGTGAAGAACTGGTCTGACATAACGGCAAAAGTTCCGGAATGTCAGAAGAGAACACAATGCACTTACAATACCCTGTTAAAGATCAATGCTTTAGACATGGTATCGTGATCTGCAGATTCATCTCATCTGTGACTTAGTCTCTGTGTGGTAAGTATCTTCCGAAAGGAAATACCGGCTAAGCAGAGACCGTATGTACAGACGAGTACGTTGTCTCAACTAAATCAGACAATAGAATCCCCTGAGCTTTAGCTCTGGGGAGTGTTCAAAATATGGTTGATTATCAGGAGAGGAGATTCGAGACAAGATGAAAGAAGAAAACCGCAAACGCAAGGAAGAGGAAAGACGAAACAAACCAAAGCTAGGTCTTACAGAAGAACAGATCCTAACAACAATCTGTGATTATAAGCGCATCTTAGACCGTGTGAAAGATGTTGCGGATGAAATTGGCTTCCTAACAGATGAATTTGATACTTTAGAACCAGACAAAACCGAGTTTTATGGAGATATGGTTCGGATTACTGCATACGATTCTCATTATGATATGTACGATTCTACTTCCGGTTCTTTTCCAATTCGTTTCTTATCAGAAGATGAATCTGAGCACAAAGACTGGTATGCAAAGAAACGAGAATCGTTGAAACAGGCTAGAGAGACGGAACGCCTGGCTCAGGAAGAATATAGAGAACGAGCCGAGTTGGAGCGTCTGAAAAACAAGTACGAAAAAGAGGAAAACGCATGTACGGATTAATCATCAAAAAGAAATGGCTCGATCTTATTGTTTCCGGAAAGAAAGTAATAGAGATCAGAGGTAGTGACACAAAAAGACAAAATGAAACTATATACCTATTAGAGAGCGGAACCGGCAGAGTCAGAGCTAAATGCCGTATCAGTGCGACGTATCCGATTTCTTGTTCCGATTGGTCAGAAGAAAGAGAGAGGCACTGTGTCGATATCTCGTATTCGGAACTTAAGAAACGATATAAGAATCCACACGCCTGGATGTTAGAGGATGTTGAACCGATTGAAATGAAACTTTATTATAAACATCCGAAAGGTGCTGTTATCTGGGTAAAGGACGTTGAAACATTATTTGTGGACGAGGTTAATTAGTTATGAGTGTAAGTTATCTGTACCAAAATCCAGCGTTAACGGGAGAAAAGTGTCCGTGTTGTGGTCACAAAAGCTGGGAAATCTTTATGTGTGACAAATGCGGAACTGTATTCTGTAAGCATTGTAAGCCAGAATCAGTCGTCGTAACAAATGACGAAACTGGAGATATTGATGTAATCTGCCCGAACTGTAAATCAGAAACGCTATTCATTGATATGTAGCAATTAAGGCTGCCTGTTATAGGTTAACTTTTCTTTCGCTCCGATCTAATCGAATTCATAAATATTGATACAAAATAAGGCTTACATCTGACGAATTCAAGATAATGTGAGCCTTATATTATGTGTAAAAGATAAAACAGAAAGGATAATTTTACGATGAATAGTCAGAATAAGGAATTAGAATTAGCAAACGCAACAATTGCAAAATTTACGGAACAATACGTAACTGGCATGAATGTAAACTATCAAGGTGATGATGCAGACGATGGAATCGAGTGTCCAGTCTGCAAATGGGAAGTCGCTAGAAACGATGACTACGAATGTGTGAGACCAAAACATTGTCCAAATTGTGGAACAAGACTTATATATTAAGAAGGCTGCATTAATATGAGTAATGATTCCATACAAATGTAACTATGAACGGAAAAGTAAACGAATATCAGGAATAGATTAAAAACGTTCTGACATATTTAGATAAGAAAGATGGTTAACAGATATGGATAACAGATAACAGCAGCAATCAATTTAGGACACCCGCTTACATTTTATGGTAGGTGATTTCTTTTATAACTGAGCTGGATGATCAGTTTTTTTTTACAATTCTTTGCGATTTCCTGACGAGTTTTCCAGAAAATGAGCCTTATTAATATTAGACAAACAAATATTTGAGTTTGCAAACGTCGTATATTAGATGCTGAGACCAGAATACGAATATAATAACGAGAACAAAGAAGAGAGGTAATAATTATGAGAACTATAGACAGCTATGATTGGGATGAACTTTATGCAAAAGCAAATGAGTTTGTCTCCAAATACATTCCAGTCGCAACAGTTAATACTGGTCGTAAAAGCTTCGTCAATAACCGCCCTAGAGTAGACATATCGCTTACGGCTAAAGGAAATACAAAATACATCAAGCTGATTGACGAAATGCAATGTATCAGAAAATTGAAAGGCACAAATAGCAAGACCGGAAGAATTGTGAATGCCGAAATAATTTTTGCCACAGACGGCTCATTGGAGGTATAGAGATGAATAAGCGGATAAAAGAGAAATTACGCAAACAATTTAACAATTGTGATTTAACTAGAAGAAAGAGTTGCATTTATTGTGCAGACTGGGGATACGGATGCGCAAATGGTCATCCAAGAGTATTTCCTGGTGATGCATCTGATTACTTAAATTTTTGTAAGGAAAAGTTTGAAACACTTGATTTTTTTGTAAATCAGTTAAAAAGGGAAGGGTTATCACTGTCTGGATGGATATTAGAGGAAATTCCAGCCTCACATATCTATGCTTTCTATAACAAAAGAAATCATAAGAGCATTGAAATTATGTATGATACGGAAAATGAATGTTTTGAAATCTATTCTACAGATTGTCTATGGAAATATTCTAAAGATTACAATTCATACAAGTACGACACCTTAAAGGAAGCATTATGTGCACCATGGCAGCATTTAAACTACATTATGGTTATGGAAAGAAACAATAGCAACAAGAAAAAGAGACGAAATCGAACAATCCAAACACAAAAGTACAAGGAAGAAAAAATTGCAGTGAAAAAGGAGATGCAGCACTTTGAAGCATGCAATTGGTAACTTGCGCTTTGTGTAAAACAATAGCAGTATATAGAAAATATGAAAGATGGTGTCTTTAGAATAAGACTTAAATGCGGAACTGGCGTAAACCGACAGAGTTAACAACCGTTCTAGTTGTAAGCCCAGTACACATAAGAAATGAAATAGTCGCAGCCATCGTATAACAAAGCTTGTCTTCGAATGGGCTTGCTTTTTCTGTGTATTTGTACAATATTTAAGATGTAAACAAATCATATGTAAAGGAGAGTACAAAATGAGTGCATCAATGAGTAGAAAAGACGAGATCATGGCAGTAAAAGATCTTGGTGAGCGTATTGGGTATGGAAACCTGATGGATCTTGCTAGTGCGTTATGGACGATTCAAGAGTCTGACGAGAACAATACAACAATCATGCATGTTCCTACTGTAGAGCCGTGCATGAAAGCCAAAGATTGGGAAAGGACACGAAAAGAAGTGCTTATTAGAGTTGAAGAAATATTATCAGAACTTGAATAAGCATAAGTCATAAGGTTTTGAAGACGGTTACAAAGAGAGTCTACGAAATGTAGGCTCTTTTTGTTTGCAAACCTTTCTTTGTGTGCAATTATCTCAGCACATATTTGAAAATCACAAATTATTGATTCGAATCTCAGTGCAAGCATTCATTTTTGTGACGAATTTCCACATCTGTGAGCCTTATATATATTATAACAGCAACAGTGTTGCACAGAAGTGTAAACGTATCGGATCGGTTTATAATATAAACTGTGAACATACAGGATCGTTTCTCAATGCTGTTGTTGTTTTCAGAATAAGATGTATTTGATAATATATATATTGAAAACGAGCAAGGAGTAACCAATATGGGCGATATCGAAACAGATAGAAAAGAAATCAAAAGATTGATGAAAAAGAGTGAAATTAAAGAAGTAAACGGTATGGATTATTCAGATGAACTAGAGCAGACATTAACGTTAATGGCAGGACATACACCAGATAAAGAAAAAATGGACGAATATAGAACGTATCATAAAGAACTGGCGTTAACTGCTCTTGGAGAACAACTGTCAGATATTCCGATGGATCGTCTGATTCAGTTTCAAAACGTATTTGAAAAAGAATTGGATAAATTTAAGGGTACGTACCTCGAATACAGAAATGGAAAAACTACAGTCGAAGCCGTAATAGATGAATACGAAAGATTTTGTGCTGTTGTTGAATATTTCGATAATATTTTGAAAGAAAATAGCGAAGATGATAAATACGAAATACCAGGATTAGCTGATGAAGATGTATTTGCCAATTGTGTAACAGTAGACGTGGATGAAACAGATATTAATAAATACTATGAATCGCTTGAATATATATTTCGTTGCTTTGAATGTCTAGTTAGATATGCCAGGAAAATAATAGACAAAAACGATAAAACTTTAATGAACGTATTATCATTTGAATTAGGTCTCCATAATGTGTATACGAACGGTTTGATCGAATTTTTCAGAGAACAAAATAAGAACGCATCAGATATGTAATAATACCCAATGCGTTCGTTTGTTTATAATGCCTTTTTCAGCTCCAACAGTTCATCTGTTGTAATTGGAGCTTCACCAAGTCCTCTTTCTTCCATAAACTGAGTAAAAGAAGATGTTTATTCAATTGATATATATATTCCTTCTTTTTTATCCCATGAAAAAATTGGGATATTTAACAATTCTTCTGGTAATCCAGATATATCACCTTTGAATAAATTTTTATTGTTCTTTGTGGAAACAATAATTGACGTTGCATGATTTTCTTTTCGGGTATCTAATAAGTTTTGTAATGTTGGCGTTTCTGACATACATGATACACACTTTTCAAGTTCTAAGTAATATTCATTTGTTGAAATTCTCTTTTTATACATAGTTTTCGTTCTTTCTTATAATCATCGTTTCATGCTATTTGTTTATTAAATTGTGATGTATATTCCGTCTCTTTTATCCCATGCGTAAATTGGAATATTTAATAACGCTTCCGGTAATTCAGATACGTCACCTTCGAATAAGTCTTTGTTTCTATTAGTAGAAACAATGATTGAATTTGCATGGCTTTCTTTTCGATTACTCAATAATTCTTTTAGTGTTGGGACTTTATCAATCATTACATACTCTCCTTTCATTTGTAACTTGTTTTTGTTATCTTTTTAAATATGTTACAAACGCTTTGAGATCATATTCATATAGAAATAAGGCGAGCCTTATCAGATATAGATATTTTATGTATGCAAAAAGAGTGGCAACCAATTTTCGTTACAACTCTTTGTTTTCGCTTATTTTTGTTGCCAGATAAACGCATACGACACAAATCGTATCCGCATCCATCACGGATTCATATACTTTGCAGCAATTTCTAACATCTTAGTGTTCGTTTTCCAATCTTTGTATTCAACCAGGTTGCCGAAATAAGATGAATCCACTTTGACAGAAACCCGCTTGACCATGTTAAACAAAAGAACGTCTGTTAATTTAGGGTCCGGTTTCAAGATCGAAAAAAGAAGAGATTCATTGAGATTGTCATCGTTGTCAACCGAATACCGATAATCTGTAGCACGGAGTACATAACCTTCGTGATCGATGATGCAAACATGATCCTTGATATTACTGTCTACCATTTCGAATTTTAAAGATTTAAGAGTCCGAAAGAGAGCAGTTCCTTTTCTTACAATCATATAGTGTAAATTAAACCCACGATAACTATAGAGTAAATACCATGGAATATTGTATACGGTAGCGTCAATGTAGTTGTATGCTCGCATGTCTGCATAATTTTCGGCAAGCACTTCTGCCATACCATATGATATATGAAGACCGGTTTGCTTTTGCAGTAAATAAATCGCTTTATCAAAATGATCTTTTGCAATCCGGTATAATTCATGTCTCTGCGGCTCCTCAGTTTCAGGGACGTATTCTTTTACATAATCTGCGTGTCTTACATAATAAGGACATCGTTTTAACTTGTATTCGTTATACTGCGCTACACCTGGGATGTTAATATCCGGCTTGTGTCTTGCGTGCGGTGACACATCGATATGTTTATAAATACCAAGTATCACAACTGGATTATTACACCTCGGACACACAGCTAAATGTTTTTCATCTCCGTCGATTTTATGCAGATACCTCTGATCATTTCCAACATGTTCTTCGTATTTGATCTTGAAATCTTTGTCGGAGAACTTTAAAACGGGTTCATAGTTTGTCGTAAACTTAATTTCTCTCATAGAAGACCTCCTTATTGTTTATCCTCTAATTTTAACATTTGAAGATCCCATCCGTAAAGAGTAGCAATCTGTGACCACCATTTATCACTGATTTTTGGAATTTCCTGCATTTGTTCCATAAGTTTCAGACTGATTAATAAGTCTTTGAATCCAACAAGAAAAACATTATCTCCTTGTTTCATCTCAAAATAGAACTGGTCTCGCTCTGAAACAAAACCGCCTTCTGATTTGAATGTTTCGTCATCCTGGATTGCTTTCCCTGTAAGGGTTGCTATCTTGCTGGTATCAAGCACTCGCGGATCTAAAGATCCGGAGTGTGCTTGATTGACAACGAAGGGTTCTCTCGAAGCTAAAGCTTCGGGGTTAGAACCCAGAGTTACGATATCTAAATTCGTATTCATAATTTGTTTTCTCCTTCTGTTTTGTATTTGAAATAAATATGGATACCGATATGACAAAGAAAGAAATATGTTTATGATTATCCGTTTTTGTCTGCAGCATTTTGGAACATATTTAATTTAGACGCAAAAAGAGAAACATGGCTAACGGAAGCGGAATTACGACAACAAAAGTCAAAACTAATGAGTGCTTCCAAAAACGTCGGTTTCAAAATGTACATAATCAGAGAGGAGATTGTGAAACAATGTACAAACAAATCATATTAAACACTGTCAACAAATATTTATCTGAGGCTGCAACAGTGGATGATGAATCCATCGAAAATAGCATATTCAAAGCATTAAATGCGTCTGGGTTCGATTGTATTCAATGTTTGGGAATTGATGACAATACTTTAAACGGAATTGATACTAAGAAAGTGAGCTGGCGTGCTTATTTTGTTAATATTCGAACAGAAGAAGACTTTTTTATCGAAATTAAGTTAACGGATTCAAAATCTTACGAAATTTGTTGTTTGGTATTCGACGAAAACGATAATTTGAAGCCGATTCATCAGTTAAAGTCTCAGGAAGGAGTGTAAATACCATGTCATTACATCAATTTATGATCGAAAACATCAAAAAGATTAACAAAAAAGTCTGTGAAAAAGTTTATTAAAGTTCTTAAGAAGCGAAATAAGACGATGGCAGATTGGGATGCGATAAACGGAGTAGTAGCAATAGCTATGATATTCAATCTTATGTTTTTGGGTTTTATGACTTTTTTTTCAACATTTTTGCTTATGTTTGGTGTTGTTGGATTAAAAGGCTTTGAAATTATTCTCATGTGCTCTCTCATCCCTATGTTATTAACTTTCTTCAGCAGTATTATTGACGCAATTTATTCGATTCCGCGTGATTGATTTATATATTTTTGTTTGCAGGACTAACGGAAGCAGAATAGCGGAAACAAAAAACTCAAGACTATATGAGTTGCTTCCAAAAACGTCGGTTTCAACACACATAACCAGAGAGGAGAGTAAATCATTATGAAAGAAATTATATATTATGACGAAATGTGTATTCCAAATCAAATAAGAATTGTATCAGAAGCTCTGTGTTTGGATCATACGTTTTCGCCAGCAGCATCTCAAAAAATCATTGGATATAAAGCTTTGTTAGTTTTGTTAAGAAATTCACTTATTGATTCCGTTTATCTAACTGATCTGCACGCCATTAGGCGGCAGGTTTCAGTACAGGAGGACGTCACTTAAGGTTTGAAGCACCAGACATCGGGATCTTCTCTGAAGTTTCCCGGTGTCTTTTTTTTATGGTATTCAAAGCTTTCTGTTATAGTCTCTCCGTTGCAGAAACGTTCAAGACATCCCTACAGGGTAGGTTTCACAGGACTTTTTGTCCTGCAGT